>OASD01000027.1_pt1 | contig 115671 bp, 73 predicted proteins | sample 1475531 | NCBI WGS metagenome assembly OASD01 (sample SAMEA3360668, study PRJEB22359) | human gut metagenome | biome: ENVO:urban biome; feature: ENVO:human-associated habitat; material: ENVO:feces | place: Bangladesh | collected 2011
CTCATGGAGGGCACAGTCTTGACAACCCCAAGTTCACGGTGCGTTTTGACAATACATTTGACACCAAGTTGGCAATGTTCACGCTCATGATGTCATACTACACGAAGGGACATGAACGAAATATCTATTTCCGCAAACCAATGTTCTGCACCAATATATCCATATATAAAGCCTGCATGAAGAATCACCTGTCCTTCCAACTCTTTGTCTACGACCTGTTTGGAACCAATAACCAGCATTTCATTGCCCATTTCGGGAAATTGAGAAGCATGGCCTACGACGCGTCGTCCATCAGCAAGCTGACCCTCACCGTTCGATACGCTTTCAATGCGTCTCAAAGCAAATACAAAGGTACCGGTGCTGGATTGGAACAGAAAGGAAGAATCTGACCTCGCGATGCGGACAATATGAAAGGGCAACATCATAAGCCATAATACCAAACTCATACATAGAGAAGATGGAAACTATTTTATGGCTATAGCCACATAATGGCGAAGTTAGCTATCACAGCTCACTTCGCCATCATTCTTTCTTTTCTAAGAATTGGATTTTTATATTTTAATTTAAGAGAGTATCTTACTGATTAGTAACTAATCTTCACGCCCACATAATAGCTGCGTGGGAGGGAAGGACCATAGATGTAGTTGGAATCTCGGTTCCATCCCTTGTCGAAATCCTTCTGATAAGCATTGGTGATGTTCTGGATACCACCATTCACCTGCAAGGTGAGATACTTGTAGATAGGGAAATCGTACGACAACTTCATATTTACCTCCATGAACTTAGGCGTATTCACAGCCACAGGCTCCTCTACTCCCGAACCCGCACTGTGACCAACGAGCATACTGCCGGTATAATTGCCTGTAACAGAAGCCGTGAATCGCTTCACTGGGGTGAAGGATGCGGTAAAGTAACCATAAGTATTCGGGGTGCGCATCATCTTCTTGTACTTCTGCTCTGGTACCTCGTCGTTCCAAGCGATAGCCTCATCATAATGGCTCTGCTGCAAGGTAAGTCCTGCCTGGAGCGAGAACCAACGGGTAAACATCGCCTTACCCTCGATGTTCAAGCCGAGAACCTTGGCACCGTAGGCGTTGTAACGCTCCTGCACGGTATTGCCCTGTGCATCAGGCTGGTCGAGCTGACGGAGCGCGAACACATTGTTGAGGTCGGTATAGAAACCCTCTATCAAGAGATTGGTCTGCACATTGCCAAACTTGTGATACAAGTCGGCTGACACACTGAAACTATTGGAACGTTCCTCTTTCAGGTTCTTCGCCAATACCGTAACCAGTCGTTCACCTCCTACTACGCCTACGTGCAAATCCTCATCGAAAGCCTGTGGTGCACGGAATCCACCAGCATAGGTAATACGCAGGTTCACATTCTCCGTTGGATTAAAGCGAAAGTTGGCACGAGGACTGAAGATGACGTGATCTACCAAGTTATGCTTGTCCAATCGACCACCCAAGAGGAAGCTCCACTGCTTGTTCTTCCATTCGTTCTGGAAGAAGAAACTTCCGATACGGACATCCTGCTTGAAGTTGCGGTCGTAACCGAGGATGACATCCTTGATACCATCGTAGCTATACTCTGCACCCAGGATCAGGTCGGATGGCATGAAGAGCAACTTATCGAAGGAGTGAACATACTGTGTTCCTGCCACATAAGTAAAGTTGTGAGTGGTGCCGTATGCATTCTCGGCAGTCTCTATATCTTCATCCGTTCCCTCACCGATGCCACCATAGTAACTCTTGCGAGCCGTGGTCTGGAATGAGAAATATGCCGACAGGCGATTCTTCTCGTCAGGAGAATAGAAATTATAGGTGAGCCCACCACCCTGGATGTTGTGCTCTGCCTGCTCTGCGATATTTGCCTCGTGAGGAGCCTGGTCGAGTTTGTTACCGCCACGACGGAACTCATGGATGCCATGATACTGGAGGCTCAACTTGGAGTAAGGACTGAGACGGAGGTAGGAGTTGAGGCCGAACGTCTGGTTGTTCAACTCTGGCAACTCGGTGTAGCCATCGCCATCATAGTCATAACCTTGACGAGTGCGAGTCTGTCCATAAGCATAAATGCCCGCCTTGTTGTCGTCGGTTACCAAAGAGACATTGCCCGTCGTCACATTATCAAAAGAATTAGAACCTCCTTGCGACATGAATGTATGACCGAAGGATGCCGAATTGCGGATAGGTTCCTTGGTGATGATATTGATGGTTCCACCGATGGCAGATGCACCGAAGAGGGCAGAACCTCCACCACGAACCACCTCCACACGGTCTATCATGTTGGCAGGTATCTGCTCCAAGCCATACACACCGTTGAGAGAAGAGAACACAGGGCGAGAATCCACCAAGATCTGGGAATAGTGACCATCGAGACCATTGATGCGCACCTGGGTAAAGCCACAGTTCTGGCAGTTGTCCTCCGTACGCACACCAGGCTGGAAGTTAAGTCCTTGCGCCAAGCAAGTAGATTGTGTGATGTCAAATAGTTTACCGCCAATCACATTCACCAAGTTTGGAGCCAATCTTCGTTGCGTCTCGTTTCGGTTGGCGGAAACCACTACCTCGTCCAAGTCCACGTCATCGCTTGCCAGTGCGAAATTCAGTTCTTGCGTGGCATCATGCTTTATGGCAACCTTCTTTTCTTGTGTCTTGTATCCAACCATCTTCACTACGACGGTGAATGTGCCCTCCGGCAAGTTCTTCAGGAAGTAGTGCCCCGTGTGGTCCGTCGTGGTTACGATAGTGGTGCCTTTGAGCTGAATGGTCACGAAAGGCAAGTGCTCTCCACTGCTTTTGTTGATTACGTGACCATACACGTTGGCATCCGTGTTCTTTTCGATAGCCACCGGCAGCACATCACCCGCTACCGGCTTGTTGTCTTCGGCTGCTTTAGCCACAAATGAGACTGTCAATGCTCCAGCAAGGAGCATCAACTGACAATTCTTGGAATTCATAAAATCCGTTTGTATTCTTCTATTATTATAATTTTGAGTGCATTTCTTTTTACGATTTCTTCATACAACAGGGCACACCTTCCCCCTAATAATCCGCCTGGAAAGCACACGATTGAAGAAATCAAAAAATGGAAAAGCTCCATAAAGAGCTAAAAACTACAAAGATAGAAGTACGGGTGGAGCACGAGTGGAAAGAATGTCGCCTTCGCGAGTCTTGACAAACGGGCAAGAGACTGCGAGAACGACGTGAACCATAGCGACAAATGCCGCTATGTGAATAATGACAGGCACCACGTATGGCAAACTATGCAAATGGCAGAGCACGCATTCGTACATGAAACTCAGCTCGGCGGTGAGGTGACCATCGTGGTGGATGTGATGAGCGCAATCGTAACAATAGGTGGTAGCGGCACTGCCCTCCGCCCCTGAGTGGTGGTGGAAGGTAATGGCGAGCAACATTGGCACGTACACCAACATCAGCAGCCATGCGAACCTCTTTCTTCTATTGTCAAGATGACACATTATCCTGAACTGTTTTTATTTCTCGATACGCATGATTTCCGAACATCAGAAATCATGGCATTTAGCAGGCGCAAAAGTAATACTATTCTTATAAACGATAATCAAACATATCGTTGAATTATCATTTTTTATCAGATTTTTGATGTTAATATAATAATCGGGCGCATGGCGTCGAAGTGTTCCTTGCTCCAGAGCGGCACGCCGTAGTAGCGGGCCACGGCATAGGGGTTCTGCCACAAGTCTGACCGGCATCATGATGATTTCGACGAGAAATGAAGACTTTGCTTATATTTCTCAACAAGAAGCGAACCTGTCTTGAATAATTGCGTTATCTTTGCATAAGATAAAGACACTTAGTTTAATAATATATCATAACTGAATGAAAAAGATTCTCTTAGCCTTAATCGCCCCACTGGCAACGGCATCGGCCATGGCGCAAAGCGACCCTCTGTGGATGCGCTTCCCTGCCATCTCGCCCGACGGCAAGACCGTGGCGTTCTCCTATAAAGGCGACATCTGGACCGTGCCGGCCAACGGCGGACAGGCACGGCAAATCACCACTAACCCCGCTTACGACGCATACCCCGTGTGGAGCCCCGACTCCAGGCAAATAGCCTTCGCCTCAAGCCGCGAGGGCAGCATGGACATCTACGTGGTGGGCAGGGACGGTGGCGCGCCGCGAAGGGTTACGACCGACAGTGGCGACGAGTACCCCATGGCTTGGCGAAACGACAGCACCATCATGCTGAAAGCCTCTATCATGCCGAAGGCCACGAGCATCATGTTCGCCAACTTCTCGCAGGTCTATGAGGTGAGCGACAAAGGCGGACGCATGCGCCTCTTCTCCGACATACCGATGGAAGACATCAGCGTGGGCAACGACGGCGCCCTGCTCTACCACGACAACAAAGGCTACGAAGACCCGTTCCGCAAACACCACCAGTCGCCCATCTGCCGCGACATCTGGCTCTACAAGGATGGCAACTACACCAAGCTGACCAATTTCGCCGGCGAGGACCGCACGCCGGTATGGGGCGGCGACAACAACACGTATTATTATCTTAGCGAGGAAGACGGCACCTTCAACGTCTACAAGCGCCGCATAGGCGAGACGGCCAAGACGCAACTCTCCCACTACAAGGGCAATCCCGTCAGGTTCCTCACGCGCTCCACCGACGGCACGCTGTGCTACGCCTACGACGGCGCCATCTACACCCTCAAGGAGGGCAGCCAGCCCGTGAGGCTCAACCTCTCGATGGTTGCCGACGACGGCTCCGACAAGTTGCGGCGACAGGTGCTGAGAAGCGGCGCCACGGAGTTCGCGGTGTCGCCCTCGGGCAAGGAAATAGCCTTCGTGGTGCACGGCGACGTCTACGTCACGTCGACAGACTACACCACGACAAAGCGAATCACCGACACGCCGGAGCAGGAGCGCAATGTCAACTTCTCGCCCGACGGCCGCAGCCTTGTCTACGCCTCTGAGCGTGGCGGACTTTGGCAAATCTACCAGACGAGCATCGTGAACAAGGACGAGAAGCAGTTCACCTACGCCACGCAGCTCAAGGAGGAGCAGCTGGTGAAGTCGTCGTTGGTCGACATGCAGCCGGCGTACAGTCCTGACGGCAAGAGCGTGGCCTACATCGAAGACCGCGGCGCGCTGAAGGCCGTGGACGTGAAGACGAAGGCCGTGAGGCAGCTCATGGACGGCAAGTTCCAATACAGCTACTCCGATGGCGACCTGTGGTTCCAGTGGAGCCCCGACAGCAAGTGGCTGCTCTCCAACTACATCGGCCACGGCGGCTGGAACAACAGCGACATAGCCCTCGTGCCTGCCGACGGAAGCCAGAAAATCACCAACCTCACCAACAGCGGCTACAACGACAACAACGGGCGATGGGTGCTTGGCGGCAAGGCCATGCTCTTCATGAGCGACCGCGCCGGCTACCGCAGCCATGGCAGCTGGGGCGCGGAAGACGACGCCTACATCATGTTCTTCGACCTCGACGCCTACGAGCGCTTCCGCATGGGCAAGGAGGAGCGCGCGCTCTACGACGAGGCTCACAAGAAGGAGAAAGCAGACACCACGAAGAAGAAAAAACCGCTCATAAAGCTTGGCAAGAAGAAGAAAGACGACAAGAAGAAAGACAAGGCGAAGACCCTGAAGTTTGACCTAGCCAACTGCCGCGACCGCGTGATACGCCTCACCGTCAACTCGTCGCACATGGCCGACGCCATACTCTCGCCTGGCGGCGACACCTTGTATTACCAAGCCAAGTTTGAGGGCGGCTACGACCTGTGGAAACACGACTTGGTGGAGAACAAGACCGAGATAGTGATGAAGAACGTGGGCTATGGGCTCGAGGCCGACAAGGACTTCAAGAACCTCTATGTCTACAACAACGGCATAAAGCAAATAGACCTTGCCAAGAACTCGCAAAAGGGCATCGACTTCGAGGCCAACTTCAACTATCGTCCTTACGAGGAGCGCGCCTACATCTTCAACCACGTGTGGCAGCAGGTGAAAGACAAGTTCTACGACCCCAAGCTCCACGGCGTTGACTGGGAGGGCTACAAGAAGACTTACGCCAAGTTCCTGCCATACATCAACAACAACTACGACTTCCGCGACATGCTCTCCGAGATGCTCGGCGAGCTCAACGGCTCTCACACTGGCGCGCGCTATTACCCAGAAGGCGCCACGCTGAAGACGGCGGCCCTCGGCCTCTTCTTCGACAACGATTATGAAGGCGACGGACTGAAGGTGGAGGAGGTCATCAACCGCGGGCCTTTCGCCGTGCGCAACACGGGCGTAAAAAAAGGATGCATAATAGAGGCCATCGACGGACAGAAGATAGCGAAAGGCTCCGACTACACCTCCCTACTCGACGGCAAGGCCGGCAAGATGACGCGCGTCAGCGTGTTCGACCCGTCAAGGAAGAAGCGCTTCGATGTCGTCGTCAGGGCGATAAGCCGCTCGGCGCAGGCCGACCTGCTCTACCGACGCTGGGTGGACCGCAACCGCGAGATGGTTGACTCGCTATCCAACGGCACCATCGGATACGTACACGTCAAGGCCATGGACAGCGAGAGCTTCCGCACGGTGTTCAGCCAACTGCTCTCCGACTCCATGCGCCAGAAGAAAGCCGTCATCGTGGACGAGCGACACAACGGTGGCGGATGGCTGCACGACGACCTCTGCACCTTGATCTCGGGCAAGCAATACGCCAAGTTCATAGCCCACGGCAAGTATATCGGCTACGACCCATGGAACAAGTGGGTGAAGCCGTCGTGCGTGATGATTTGCGAGGACGACTACAGCAATGGCCACGGCTTCCCGGCCGTCTACAAGACCCTGGGCATCGGCAAGCTCGTGGGCGCGCCCGTGGCCGGCACCATGACGGCCGTGTGGTGGGAACGCATGATGAACGGCATGATCTTCGGCATTCCGCAGGTGGGCAACCAGGCGATGGACGGCACCTTCTTCGAGAACAAGGAGCTGAAGCCCGACATCGAGGTCTACAACACGCCTGCCGACTATGAGACGGGCAACGACGAGCAACTGAAAGCCGCGGTAGAGAGCTTCAAGTAAAAAGAAACAACGCCATTCACAGTTATAGCCACTGTCTTATCGCCTATTGGGCAACATGTTTGTGACCAAGGGCGATAAAACGGTGGCTCGAATGGTATTTGCGCACTTTTATCGGCATAAACTCGCAGCTAAGTTGACTATTATCGTAAAAATGACGTAACTTTGCATATAAACACATCATTGCGAGTCTCGCTTGATATCCAAAGAAAACGAATGAAATACAGCTTAACTAAATGGTACCTCTCACGGAGTGCCCTGCCTTATTGGTGCATTATCGTAGCCGACTTGATAATCGGCTATCTCTCCGGCATTCTCGTGTATTGGTTCTACTATCGTGGAGCTATGACCTTAGGCAACATCCTGCCGCTGACAAAGACCATTGGCGTCTACCTTATCTTCTTCCTGATTGGCTTCCGCGCGTTCCACACGTATAGCGGCATCATACGCTATTCATCAGTCGACGACCTTCGGCGCATCTGCTGCGCGCAACTGTTGAGCTGCGTCCTTGCCGAGGTGTTCCACTACGCCGTGTATCACTTCCACCTTCCTTTCGTGCCCTTTGAGGGGCGGCAGGTGTTCTTGATGTTTGTCATCTCCACGTTCCTGATGTGGAGCCTGCGCATACTGATGAGAGCCCTCTACGAACAGTTGGTTGGCAAAAACGCCACCCACAACGTGCTTATCTACGGTGTGCATTACGGCGCGATGGAACTGGCGAGATCCATACAAGACAACGCCGGCAACGGCAAGAGGTTCCGCCTAAGGGGCTTCATCTCTCCCGACAACAAGTTGGAGAACAAGATAATAATGGGTCAGCGCACCTACCTAAACGACGCAAGCCTCGTGGACGTGATAAAGGACAAGGATATAGACACAGTGCTGGTATCTCCATTGGTGATACGGAATTTCCGCGAGGACAACGCGTTGCAAGACCTGCTCCTCGACCAGGACATCAGCATCTACGTGATAAAAGACATGGAGAAATGGCACGAGGGCAAGGAAATCGACTCGAGCAAGCTCAAGGAGATTGAGATTTCCGACCTTCTTCCAAGAGACGAGATACAGGTTGACATCGACGCCATTGGCACCATGCTGAGAGACCGCACCATACTCATCACGGGCTCGGCCGGAAGCATCGGCTCTGAGATAGTGAGGCAAGTGGCGACGTTCAACCCCGCCCACATGGTGCTCATCGACTCCGCCGAGACTCCGCAACACGACATCAGGCTGATGATGCGCAAGCGTTTCCCAAGCATCGACTGCCAGACCATAGTGGCAAGCATCACGCAGGAGAAGCTGATGGACAAGATTTTCGAGACCGACCGCCCCGACTACGTGTTCCACGCCGCGGCCTATAAGCACGTGCCCATGATGGAGGACTCTCCATCCGAGGCCATATACAACAATGTTTACGGCACGAAGATAATGGCAGACCTCAGCGTGAAATACGGCGTGAGGAAGTTTGTGATGATTTCCACCGACAAGGCGGTGAACCCGACCAACGTCATGGGATGCTCTAAACGCCTGTGCGAGATTTACACGCAAAGCCTCAACGGCGCGCAAGAGACCACGGAGTTTGTAACCACGCGTTTCGGCAACGTGCTGGGCAGCAACGGCTCGGTCATCCCGATATTTGAGAAGCAGATACGCAACGGCGGCCCCGTGACGGTGACCGACCCCAACGTGACGCGCTTCTTCATGCTCATACCGGAAGCCTGCAAGCTCGTGTTGGAAGCTGGCACGCACGGGCACGGCGGACAGATATTCGTGTTCGACATGGGCAAGTCGGTGCGCATTTCCGACCTCGCCAAGCGCATGATAAAACTGTCTAACGCAAAGGACGTGAAGATAGTGTACACGGGATTACGCCCTGGCGAGAAGCTCTACGAGGAGGTGCTCGCCAACGAGGAGAGCACCGAACCCACGTTCAACAAGAAGATAAGGATTGCCAAGGTAAGGCAATACGAGTTTGACCAAGTGTCGAAAGAAATCGGCAACATCATCGAAACCGCGCTCAACTACGACCAAAATGCCGTAGTGGCCCTCATGAGACAGCTCGTGCCGGAATACAAGCCGGCTAACAGCCAATGGGGATAAAGGAAAATGGATAAGTGCATGGCACGATAACGCCATGACAAAGCTTTAAGCCAACAAGGGCGACCACACATCTTCGTGGCCGCCCTTGTTGGCTTAAATTGTAAAATATTATTGCCAAAAATTAACACTTGGAAGCCAATGATTTTAGAGCGGAGAAACAGCTCGAGGCTACCCTCTGGGCAACCCCATCAGCCAGTTTTCAGCCATTTTTTCTTGCCGTTACGGTGTAATCGCGTCGCGATTGCACTGTAACGGCGACCCCGATTGTCAGTTTCGGCATCACCTGAGAATCACCAAAAACACAATCGCTTAATACTCAACGCTTTAGCAAAACCACCCATAATCGCGTCATTTCCAGCCAAGAGACAGCTCGGTTGAAAAAAATCGATTCTCAGACGACCATTTGTAAAATATTATTATCACATCAAATTGGTGCAAAACGGTTGGAAGACGGTGTGCGTAATTGGAGAAACAACAAGGGCGACCACAAGTCTTCGTGGCCGCCCTTGTTGGCTTTATTATTTGATTTATCGCGTCAGTCTTGGAAATACACTCGCTTCACGCGATTGCTGATGCCCGTGAGCACCTCATAAGGTATGGTGTCGAGCACGTCGGAGAGAACCGTCACGGGCAGGTCGTCGCCGAAAATCTCAACGCAGTCGCCTTCCTTGCACGGTATGCCCGTGACATCTATCATGGCCACGTCCATGCAGATGTTGCCCACGTATTCGGCCTTATGTCCGTTGACCAGGCAATAGCAATGACGGTTGCCAAGGTGGCGGTTCAGGCCGTCGGCATAGCCAATAGGTATGGCGGCTATCACGCTGTCGTGGTCTATCGTGCCCTTACGGCTATAACCCACGGTGTCGCCCGCCGGCACGTTGCGCAACTGCAATATGGTGGTCTTCAATGTAGACACATTGTTGATGACATGGTTGTTGCGACTGTTGATGCCATACAGGCCAAGGCCAAGACGGCACATGTCGAGCTGGCGCTCAGGGAAATGCTCTATGCCCGCCGAGTTGTCGATGTGGCGGAGTATCTTATGGCTGAAAGCGGCCTGCAACTTGCGGCTGCCCTTGTCGAAGAGCTCGAACTGGTGGGCGGAGAAGGCGTCGAAGTCGTCGCTGTCGGAACCCACGAAATGGGAGAACACCGAGCGGGGTATGATGGCGTCTTGATGCTTCAGCCTGTCGATGAGCTTGTCGATGTCCTTCTCCGGGTCGAAGCCAAGGCGGTGCATGCCCGTGTCGAGCTTTATGTGTACGGGCCAGCCCGTTATGCCCTCTTTCTCGGCCGCTTTCACGAGAGCGTCGAGCAGGCGGAAAGAGTAGACCTCCGGCTCAAGGTCGTAGTCGAACATCGTCTTGAACGCCGACATCTCCGGGTTCATTATCATGATATTCGACGTGATGCCGTTGCGGCGCAGCGTGGCACCCTCATCGGCCACGGCCACGGCGAGATAGTCAACACGATGGTCTTGCAGCGTCTTGGCAATCTCCACGCTGCCCGCCCCGTAAGCGTCGGCCTTTATCATGCACACGAGCTTGGTCTCGGGCTTCATGAACGAGCGGTAATAGTTGAGGTTGGCCACCACGGCGTTGAGGTTCACCTCCAGCACCGTCTCGTGCACCTTCTCCACGAGGAGGTCGGTGATTTGGTCGAAGCCAAACTGCCGCGCGCCCTTGATGAGGATGACCTCATCGCGCAGCGTGCGAAACACCGTAGAGTCGAGAAACGAGCTGACGCTGCTGAAGAAGAACGAGTCCTTGATGTCTATCCTGTTGGCATTGTCAGACACCACCGGGCCTATGCCGATAAACTTCTCCACGCCACGCTCCTTTGCCAAGCGGCTCACCTCGCGATAGAGGTCGGCAGGGTTCATGCCGCTCTGCTGTATGTCGCTGAGGATGAGCGTGCGGCGACGGCCCTTGTGGTCGGGACGGCGGTTCATGAAGTCGAGGGCTATGTCGAGCGAATTGATGTCGGAGTTGTAAGAGTCGTTGATGAGCGTGCAGCCATGACGGCCCTCTTTCACCTCAAGGCGCATGGCTATCGGCTCAAGCTGGGCCATGCGCTCTTTCAGCGCGTCAGCGCCCACGCCGAGGCGCATGGCCACGATGGCGGTGACGATAGAGTCCTCGATGCTGGCATCGTCGATAAACGGGATGGTATAGCTGCCCTCCACATTATTATATATAAAGTCGACAGTGGTGTCGGCCTCTGTCTTCACCACATTCTTGACAAACATCTTTGCGCCGGCGTCCTTGCGCGACCAGCAGAGCTTCTCGCCCTTGTAGTCGGACGCGGCAACGAGCCGAGCCACGGTGTCGTCGTCGGCATTGTAGACTATGACCTGCGCGTCGTGGAAGAGGATGAGCTTCTCCTTGCACTTGGCCTCCATCGACGTGAAGTTCTCTTGGTGTGCCGCGCCGAGGTTGGTAAGCACCGCTATCGTTGGCTGTATGATGTCGCGCAGGGCGAGCATCTCGCCTGGCTTGCTTATGCCAGCCTCGAAGACGCCAACCTTCGTGTCGTCGTTCATCAGCCACACCGACAATGGCACGCCAATCTGCGAGTTGTAGGAACGTGGCGAGCGAGTCACGAAACAGTCGGGCGAGAGCACCTGATAGAGCCATTCCTTGACCACGGTCTTGCCATTGGAGCCCGTGATGCCCACTATTGGTATGTTGAACTCGTCGCGGTGGCGCTCAGCAAGACGCTGCAGGGCCTCCAAGGTGTCGGTGACTTTAAGGAAGTTGCCCTGTGGGAAGCGAGCCTGGTAATTGTCGGGCACGGATGTCACAACGAAGTTGCGCACGCCACGCAGGTAAAGGTTTTGGATATACTTATGACCGTCGTTGCGCTCCGACTTGATCGCGAAAAACAAGGTTTCCTCGGGGAAACAAAGCGAACGGCTGTCAGTAAGCAAGAACGCGATATTGGCATCCGCAGTCCCATAGCGACGCGCACCGATGAGGGTGGTGATTTTCTCAATGGTATAAGTCATTGGTATTGCTTTTATAAATCTGCTGCAAAGTTAATAAAAAAGTCTATACGGCGACAAGCAATTCGGATAAAAGAAACGTGGTAGCCGCTATTCGGCGGGCAACAAGTTCATCTGGCACTCGCCGCAACGGAAGTCGAGACGGAAGCCTCGCCCGTCGCCGAGCCTCAATGTCAACGGCTCGCGCCACTCCGGTTTCTTGCCGCCTCGTCGCACGCAGAAGCCGAGCTCGTAGCGTATGCAATAGCGGCACTGCATGGCCACCACGCCTCTCGGCTCAGCCGTCTCCAAGGCTGGCTCCATGCCGCTCAGGCCGTGGGCTTCGTAGAAGGCGCGGGCCTCACGGTTGGCAACATTGAAAAGATAGGGGTATTTCTTGTACTCCTCCGACCAGAAACGCGCCGGCGCGCCAGTGCCCTCTTGGTCGCGGGTCAGGCCCACGTCGGCAGTCGCCTTCTCAAGGGCCTTGCCGTAGGCCTCCACCGCGTCGCGCCGGAGCTGCGCCAAGACGCTGGAAGGAATGAACAAGCCCTTGGCGTCTTGGTCGATGGTCAAGCCCTTCTGCTCGAAGATGGTGCCTCCGAGCTTGGAAAGTTGCTTGCGTATGTTGTCCTCTTGCGGGCGGTTGGCCTGCTGGTGCTCAAAAGGCGTCGCCACGGCCCACTCCAACGTCTTCCCCTCGCCGGTGTCTACCGTCATGGCAAGGCGGAAACCGTCGAGCGTGGCACCAAACTCCATCGACACGGGTACGACCCTGCGCGCCGTCTCGCCCGCCAAGGCCTTGCCAAAGGCCACGTCGTTGTTGCGGTACAGCGACATGCCCCTCCGCAAGCCGCGAGGCATGTGGAACGGGAAGAGGCGGTTGCCTTCCACCCTATTCACGCGGAAGCCCTCGAGCAGCTCGCCCTGCCGGGCACTGCCGTCAGCCTGGTCCTTGACAAAGCACAGGCCGTCGCCATTGGCAAACGCCGCCATGCCCGACACGCGGAAAGAATCGCCACGAAGGTCTTTCACCGTGCCCACGAACTCGCCGAAGGCCTTGGGCGTGAACATGGTGGGCAAGCCATGCTGACGGCCTCTAAGGAAATAATCGGTATAGCCGCGGTTGAACGTCTTGGCGAGGTCTGGCTGGAAAGCATAGTCCACCCTGCCCCACGAGGCGCGGCGATAGTCGCCGCCACGACGCTTGATAATTTCGTTGAGACGTTGCGAGTAGGCCGCCACGACGTTCTTCACGTAGTCGGCGTCTTTCAGCCTGCCTTCTATCTTGAACGACGACGCGCCGGCGTCGGCAAGCTGCTCAAGGTGGTCCACCTGGCACATGTCTTTCATCGACAGGAGGTAGCGGTCTTTTACCACCACCCTGCCGTCGGCATCCACGAGGTCATAGCTCATCCGGCACACCTGGGCACACTCGCCACGGTTTGCCGAGCGACCGAAAAGGCACTGCGAGGCATAGCACTGACCCGAATAGCTCACGCAGAGCGCGCCATGCACGAAGACCTCGAGCTCCACTTCGGGCACGGCCTCGTGGATGGCCTTTATCTCATCTACCGACAACTCCCTGGCCAGCACCGCGCGCGTGAAACCGAGGTCGCGAAGCCACGCCACCTTTTCCGCCGTGCGGTTGTCCATCTGCGTGGAGGCGTGAAGGAGCGGCACGCGCCCCACCTTGGCCAAGGCCACGCGACGCATGGCAAGCGTCGACATGTCCTGCACGAGGAGGGCATCCACGCCCACCTCGGCAAGCCGCGTGATGAGCTCTTGCGTAGCCGACAGCTCATCTTCGTAGATGATGGTGTTGACGGTGACATACACTTTCGCCCCGAAGAGATGGGCGAAATCGCACAAGGCGTGAATGTCGGCGACGCTGTTGCCCGCCGAGGCGCGCGCGCCAAAGTGGTCGGCGCCGATATACACGGCATCGGCGCCGTGGCTGATGGCGGCAATGCCGCACTCCAAGTTCTTGGCTGGCGCCAAGAGTTCCAATGTTCTCATGTATGGAAACAAATGAAGGGGCACGTGCGAGCAGGCACAAACCCCTTCGGTTGAACTGTGAAAACCAGTATCACCTCAAAGGGCGAGGCTGGCTGATTGCCGTTTACTCGTTGAAGCCTTCCGTGAGCTGGCAAATCTTCACGATGACCTCCACGGCCTTTTGCATGACCTGGATGGAGACGAACTCGTAAGGGCCATGGAAGTTGACTCCGCCGGCGAAGATATTCGGGCAGGGCAAGCCACGGAACGACAGCTGCGCGCCGTCGGTGCCGCCACGGATAGGCTCCACCTTCGGCCTGACGCCGCTCTCTTGCATGGCCTTGAGCACGATGTCGATGACATACATGTTGGGGTCTATCTTCTCCTTCATGTTGTAGTACTGGTCCTTGATGTCTATCGTCACGGTGCCCTCGCCATACTTGGCGTTCATCTCTTCCGCGATGTGCTCCATGAAGTCCTTGCGCTGCTCAAACTTCTTGCGGTCGTGGTCGCGTATGATGTAGGAGAGCTTGGCCTCCTCGCAATGGCTGTTGATGGAGAGCAAGTGGTAGAAGCCCTCGTAGCCCTCGGTGGTCTCAGGTATGTCGGTGTCTGGTATGTGGCTGTTGAACTCGCAGGCCAGGCGCGAGGCGTTGATCATCTTGCCCTTGGCGTAGCCCGTGTGCACGCTCACGCCCTTGATGGTGACCTTGGCGCCGGCGGCGTTGAAGTTCTCGTATTCCAAGTCGCCGATGTCGCCACCGTCCATGGTGTAAGCCCATTGGCAACCAAACTTCTCCACGTCGAAGTGGTGGGCGCCCATGCCAATCTCCTCGTCGGGGTTGAAACCCACGCGGATGTCGCCATGCTTAATCTCAGGATGATCCTTCAAGTAGCACATGGCCTGCACTATCTCTGCGATGCCAGCCTTGTCGTCGGCGCCAAGGAGCGTGGTGCCATCGGTCACGATAAGGTCCTCGCCCTTGTGCTGCAGCAGCTCCGGGAACTTCTTGGGAGAGGAGACGATGCCGGGAGAGAGCTCTATGTCGCCCCCGTCGTAGTTATTCACGACGCGCGCCTTGATATTGGCGCCGCTCGCGTCGAGGGCCGTGTCGTAGTGGGAGATGAAGCCTATCGTGGGCGCGTCTTTCTTGGTGTTGCCGGGCAGGGTGGCATAGATGTAACCCATGTCGTCCATTTCCACGTCTTGCAACCCCTCGCGCTCCAGCTCTTCCTTCAGGTATTTGGCGAAGATGAGCTGCTTGGAGGTACTGGGCACGGTCGAAGAGTCTTCTGCCGACTGCGTGTCAAACTTTGTGTAATTGATGAATCTTTCTACTATATCCATATTTCGCGTAAGTCGCTTGATTATACTATTGCAAAAGTAGTGGTTTTTATAAACAAGCCGAACAAATATGGCTTAATTATTATTAAAACCACATATTTATATTATAAGGCCATTGCCCATGGCGGAAGGCGAAAGGGCCTCTACGGTGGAACGGCGACGAGGGCGCGATGAAGCCGCGACGGCTTTTCAGCGGGAAGCCTAACGGCCACGAGCCACATGCCGGCGGCAAGGCACATTTATCGGAAAAACAATGCGTTTCAGCACAAAGCCGCAGCTATGTTTTAACAGGAACCACTTAACTCCTTGATTGCCAAAAGAGAATAAAAAAGTTGGAAAAAAGAAGATAAAACGTCTCCGACTTATCAAACTTTTTACTACTTTTGCAATCGGAAACGAACAAAAACAGACAACTTCGGGAAAGAGAAAAAAGCATAAAGTTATCCAAAATGGAAAACTTTTGTTTCTTAAATTAAGAAAAAGTTTCCCGTTTTTGTGCATGAAAAATATTACAAGACTGCCATGATCCAAGTTAGAAAGCGCGACGGCAAGGTAGTGCCGTTCGACTTGACAAAGATTCAAGTCGCCATTTTGAAAGACCTCAAGGCCATAGGTCACGAGGGCGACATCCATAAAATATCACGCGAATACGCCGACAAGGTGTTTGCACTGTGCGAGAAGAAATATCTTCCGACGACAGACATCTTCGAGATAGAAAACATCCAGGACACCGTAGTGGAGGTGCTTGCCAAGGAAGGCGAGACACGCGCCGTGATAGCCTATTGCGAGTATCGCTACCAGCACAAGCTGGAGCGCGAACAACGCGTGAAGAAAGCCTACGAGGACAAGCTGATGGCCAAAAACGTGGTCAACCAAAACGCCAACATCGACGAGTATTCAGGTGGTGGACGCTCGGGAGAGGCCGCCAACGTGTATGAGAAGCAATACGCGCTCGACCATTGCATGTCAGACTTGGCTTGCAGAAACCACGAGAACAACGAGGTCTACATACATGACCTCAACAAATATGCCATTGGCTTCCACAACTGCCTGTCCATTCCTTTCGACGACCTGCTGTCAAAGGGTTTCCACACTCGCCAAGGCGACGTGCGCCCGGCTGGATCGCTCAACACGGCAATGCAGCTCGTGGCCGTCATCTTCCAGCTTCAGAGCCTCGACCAGTTCGGCGGCGTGTCGGCCACACATCTCGACTGGACAATGGTGCCATATTTCCGCAAGTCGTTCTTCAAACATTACATCACGGCTTGGGCAAAAGACCAAAAGGAATTTGCCGACACCGACTTTCTCACCCTCTACGACGAGACCTACCAAGACAGCGTGGGCGTGACAAGGTCGGCCTTCGAACACTGGGCCGACACCGTGAAGGAAAGCTTCTCAAAGGCCACACGACTGACAAAGGAAGACTTCAAGCTCGCCAACAAGGACAAGTTTGACCCGAAATACTACAACGCGGCGCTGTGCGACACCATCCAGGAGTTGCACCAGGCTGTGGAGGCCATGTACCACAACCTCAACACGCTGCAAAGCCGCTCGGGCGACCAACTGCCGTTCACATCAATCAACTACGGCACTTGCACGCTGGAGGAGGGCCGCCTCGTGACGCGCGCCCTGCTGCTCGGCTCGCTCGAGGGCATCGGCTTCCACCACAACACGCCGATATTCCCATGCGGAATATTCCAATACATGAAAGGCGTGAACGACAAGCCCGGAACACCCAACTACGACCTCAAGCAGCTCGCGATGCGCTCTACGTCGCAACGCTTGTACCCCAACTACGCCAACGTGAACTGGAGCGGAAACGAGGGATTCGACATCAACGACCCGCGCACCTACTTCTCGACAATGGGATGCCGCACGGCAAACGGATGGGACGTGAACGGACTGGGCCAGCTGAAGGACGGACGCGGCAACATCTGCCCCACGACCATCATAATGCCTACCCTCGCAATGGAGGCGGGAAGAGACGTGGAGAAGTTCATGAAGCTGCTCGACAAGAAGATTCATGAGGCAAAGGACACGCTCATAGAGCGATTCAACTGGATTTGCTCGCAAGACCCAAAGACAGCGCCGTTCATGTGGGACAACCACACCATGGCCGGATACATTCCAGAAGAAGGCATACGCTCGGCCATGAAGCACGGCACGCTCGCAATGGGCCAGCTCGGATTGGCCGAGACACTGCAGCTGCTCATAGGGTGCAACCACACCAAGCCCGAGGGCATGGCATTGGCAAAGCGCATAGAGTCGCTGTTCAAGAAGAGGTGCGCAGAGTTCAAGGAAGAATACAAGCTCAACTTCGGCGTCTACTACACGCCGGCGGAGAACCTCTGCTACACCGCCATGAAGAAGTTCAAGGCAAAATACGGCGTGATAAAGAACGTGTCGGACCGCGACTATTTCACCAACTCCGTACACGTGCCCGTATGGGAGCACATGACCCCGTTCGAGAAGATTGACATAGAGAGCCAGCTTACCGGATATTCTTCAGCGGGCTGCATCACATACGTGGAACTGCCGTCAACCACGAAGCACAACGTTGAGGCATTGGAGAAAATCATCGACTATGCCATGGACAAGGACATCCCGTATTTCGCCATCAACGTGCCCAACGACACGTGCATGGACTGTGGCTACACCGACGAGATTAACGACACGTGCCCCATCTGCGGCTCAAGCAACATCAGGCGCCTGCGCCGCGTAACGGGATACTTGACGACCGACTACCACAACTTCAACCTTGGAAAGCAAGCTGAAGTGAAAGACCGCGTGAAGCACCTGCGCTCATTCGCCAACGATACGCAAAAATGTGGCGGAAGCACCGGAAGCTCGCTTTCAGAAAAAAACAAGAAAGTGGCTGCGCCTTTCCAGGACATGTAAGCCACGGAACCAACTGAGTGAAGAATAAGCATGCGATTTCACGACATAACAACTTGTGACGTCAACAATGGCGAGGGCTTCCGCGTTACTCTGTGGGTGGCAGGATGCACGCACCATTGCCAAGGATGCCAAAATCCGGAGACGTGGGACTTCAAGGGAGGGCAACCCTTCGGCAAGGAGGCGCACGATTACCTCTTCTCCGAACTCTCAAAGCCATATATTCAAGGGGTTACATTCTCTGGCGGCGACCCCTTGTGTTCAGCCGGCGAGGTGACAGCGTTGGCAAAGGAGATAAAGGAAAAGTTGCCAGGCAAGGACATTTGGCTCTACACGGGCTTCACCATCGAGCAAATAGAGGCCAACGACAAGCTCAAGCAGATACTGCCATACGTCGACGTGATTGTTGACGGCGAATACGTGAAAGCCCTCAGAGACGTGACTCTCGCCTTCAGGGGCTCGCGCAACCAACGGATAATTTCGATTAAAAACGGAAAAACTGTTAAAAGGTAACTGTTCCCAACAAAAAAAACAAGAATTATTTACGATATTCAAAATTTTTGCTTAATTTTGCAGCATCATCGTGAGATGACATCCATTTAAGTTTCATTAGGTTAGTAGTTTGATAGATTTTTTTTAAGGTAAAACGGGATTTATGTCAGCTTCAAAAATTCTGACATAAATCTAACAAAAGGCAGTGCAAGTGATTGTATTGCCTTTTTTTCATCTTAACATGCAAAACCACACAAAACAAACATGATATTTATATTAAAAATCATAATAAAAAGGAAAAACCGCACATAATTGACCTATTCTTAGTAAATTTGCAGCTAAAAAGTAAATTAACGCAATGAAAAAACTGTTTTCGAAGGTCGTTATCATCATGGCAGCCGTGTTTTCGCTAACCTCCTGCCTGAGTGACAACAATGAAATCGACACGACATATTACACCGACACGGCAATCACTTCATTCTCGCTTGGAACGCTCAACTTGACCAACCACACCAAGGCGAAAGACGGCGTAACAGACTCTACATACACCACGACTTTCTCGGCAAGCAGGTATAATTTTGACATAGACCAATACGCGAAGACAATCAACAATACCGACTCACTACCCAAAGGCACGGACTTGAAGCACGTCCTCGCCACCATAAACACCAAAAATAGCGGCACGGTGCTGCTCGTGCTGAAGTCGAAAGACAACAAGGACAGTCTCGTATACTATTCGTCGTCAGACTCCATAGACTTTACGAATCCCGTGCGAGTCCGCGTATACAACATGATTGCTTCCGCATACCGCGAGTACACAATAAAAGTGAACGCGCACAATGAAAGCGAGAATGAGTTTAGCTGGAAGGCGACATCCATTGACAACTACACAGGACTGGAGAGCCGCCGATTCGCAAGCGCGGATGGCCAACTGTTCCTCACCGGCCTTCACGATGGCATGACCGACGTGTTCGGGAAAGACGTCACGTCGTGGAAGAAGGTGGACAAGGCTCTCGCCAAGGACGAGAACGTGATTGGCACGACGAAGAAGTACCGCTACGGCATAATCGACGGCAAACTAATGCGTGCCGCTATCAATGGAGGGGAATGGACAGAGGAGACGCTTGACGACGACGCGTCGCTGCTCCCGAACGAGAGCGTGAGCTTCATCGCGGCTCCGATGAACAATGACCCATCCGTCTACAACCTTCTCGTCATGGGAAACAGCAACGGAAAGGCCGTGATCTGGAGCAAGGTGGAGGACGATGGCGACAAAACGCAAACGTGGATGTATTATAATGAGGATGAGTACCAACAGAAAAGGTTGCCTTACCTTGAAAACATGAAAGCCGTGTTGTACGGCGACAGCATAATAGCCACAGGCGGAGACTTCTCGCAAGTCTACACAAGCCCCGACTGGGGACTCACCTGGAACAAGAGCACGCTCTTCAAGTTGCCGACCGATTTCGGAAGCTCCGCGGCTAAGTTCGACATGACCGTGGACAAGGACAACTACATCTACATCTCGCGCGACGGCGCGTCAACGGTGTGGTCGGGCCGCCTCTCACAGTTAGGGTGGAAAGAAGACCGGAAAACGTTCACGAAGGGCGCGGCAAGGCGCAAATAGATGAATGGACAAGCCGTCAATGAGCACCTGGGCTAAGACAATGGCAATAGCGGCAATGGCAATGTTGTCGCTAACGTGCGCGGCACAAGACGATCCTGAATATCGTCATGAGGTTGGCGTAGGAGCGGGCATGGCTGGGTATCTCGGCGACTACAACGGAAGCCTGACGCGCGGCATGCAACCAGCAGCGAGCCTCATGTGGCGATACAACATAGACCCTTGGATGGCTTTGAGGCTGAACATGGGTTATGAGAAGATGAAAGGGTCTTCGAGAAATGTTGACACGTGGTATCCCGAGACCGCCCAAGGCGAATACACGTTCGGCAACAGTCTCTACGACATATCCATTGTCTACGAGTACAACTTCCTGCCGTTCGGCACAGGACGCGATTACAGGGGAGCAAAGCGCTTCACGCCTTTCGTCCTCGGCGGATTGGGACTGGGAGTGTGCAAGACCACGGAAAAGACAAGGACGGCAATGGAGCTGCCAATAGGCATAGGAGTGAAGTACAAGATAAGCGAGAGGGTCAACCTCGGCCTCGAATGGGCCGTCAATTTCACGACAAGCGACTGGCTCGACGGCGTGAAAGACCCATACGGCATAGAGAGCAGCGGAATGTTCAAGAACACGGACGCCTTCCACAGGTTGCAACTGTCGCTGACCTACAGCTTCTCGCCAAAATGCATTAACTGTAACAAAGAGTAACAACATACTAAGAGCATGACTTCGTGCAGTAACCATCAATCCATTACGCCTAACGCCCCGGTTCCCGAGAGCATCGCCATCATCATGGACGGTAACGGCCGTTGGGCTACAGAGAAAGGCAAGGACCGCTCGTTTGGCCATCAAGCCGGTGTAGAAACCGTTAGGCGCATAACGTCTGAATGTGTGCGGCTGGGAGTAAAATATCTCACGCTCTACACATTCTCCACGGAGAATTGGAACAGGCCACAGCCTGAGATACACGCCTTGATGGGTCTCGTGCTGACAAGTTTGGAGGACGAGATTTTCATGAAGAACAACGTGCGTTTCCGCGTCATCGGAGACTTGAAGCGCCTTCCGGTGGAAGTGCAGGAAAAACTGCGCGAGACTGAAGATCACACTCGCGACAACACGGCAATGACAATGGTGGTGGCATTGAGCTACTCATCGCGCTGGGAGATAACAGAAGCCGTGAAAGACATCGCAAAGGAGTGGAAAGACACGGGCAAGCCAATTGAGGACATCAACGAGGACACCGTGACACGGCATCTGCAAACCAACTTCATGCCTGACCCAGACCTGCTGATACGCACCGGAGGAGAATATCGCATAAGCAACTACCTGCTATGGCAAATAGCCTACACGGAACTGTATTTCACGCCCGTGTATTGGCCAGACTTCTCGGAAGAAGACCTGCACAAGGCCATTGAGAGTTACCAAAAGAGGCAACGAAGGTTCGGCAAGACCGAGTCGCAAGTTGACCCCACATTAAATAAATAAGGAAATAAGAACAAGGAAGAATTTGGGAGAAAAACTGACGACATCGCGACATAAACGAGCCACAGCTTTCCTGTCTTCAACCCGCAACAAGTAATAAATGCACTACAACAAGAAGAAAGTAGCAGCTGCAATCATCGCCATGGCATGCAGCCTTGGCATAGAGGCACAAGAACGCATCGTACACCCCGACATCACTTACGCCGGCACGCCACGCAATTTGGTCATCGGAGGCTTTTCAGTCTCTGGCATGGATGGCTATGAGGACTATATGCTTACGGGCATATCAGGACTCACGGTCGGACAGCACATAGCCGTACCTGGCACCGATATAACCGATGCCGTGAAACGATATTGGAAACACGGTCTGTTCTCTGACGTGCAAATTTCCGCCGACTCCATCGTTGGCGACAAGATATTCCTGCATATAGCCTTAAAGCCAAGGCCAAGGGTGTCTACAATCAATTATTATGGATTGAAGAAGACTGAGCGAGAGGACATGGAAAAGAAACTCGGCATATTGAAAGGCGGACAAATAACGCCTAACATGATTGACCGCGCGAAAATCCTCGCAAAGAAATATTTTGATGACAAGGGCTATAAGAACGCTGACATTGAGATAAACCAAAAAGACGACCTCTCAAAGAAAAACCAAGTCATCCTCGACATCGTGATAGACAAGAAGTCGAAGATGAAGGTACGCAACATCTTCCTTGAAGGCAACGAGCAGCTCAAGTCTTCACGCATCAAGGGCGGACTGTTCAGGAAAGGCGCGTTCGCCAAGACCCACGAGGCTGGCAAGCTGTCTTCTTTCCTCAAGTCGAAGAAGTTTACGCCTGAGCGTTGGAAAGAAGACAAGGAAAAACTCATCGAGAAATACAACGAGTTGGGTTATCGCGATGCCGCAATCCTTGGCGACAGCGTTTGGAACAATGACCCGAAGCACGTGAACGTGTGGATTAAGGTATCGGAAGGACAGAAATATCATATCAGGAAGATCCATTGGGTGGGTAATACCGTTTACACTACCGACTACCTGCAACGCGTTTTGGGCATGAACCCTGGCGACGTGTACAACCAGAAGCTCCTCGACAAGCGATTGAAGAGCGACGACGACGCCGTGGGCAACCTTTATTACAACCACGGCTACGTGTTCTCAAACATAGACCCTGTGGAGCAAAACATCGAGGGAGACTCCATCGACCTCGAGATGCGAGTGCAAGAAGGCCCACAGGCTCACCTGTCACACGTGCGCATCTACGGTAACAACCGTCTTTACGAGAACGTGGTGCGTCGTGAGTTGCGCACAAAACCTGGCGACCTCTTCTCAAAGGACGCCATCATGAGGTCGTATCGTGAGATAGCGAGCATGGGACACTTCGACCCAGAGAAGATCAACCCGGACGTGAAGCCTGACTACGAGTCGGGAACAGTGGACTTGAACTGGATGCTTGAACAGAAGTCGAACGACCAAATAGAATTCTCGCTCGGTTGGGGACAGACTGGCATCATTGGCCGTATCGGATTAACTCTCAACAATTTCTCAATGGCAAACTTGTTCCGCAAGAACAAGGAGCACCGCGGCATTCTGCCTATCGGTGATGGAGAGAAGCTGTCGATAAGCGCGCAGACCAACGGTACTTACTACCAGAGCTACAACGCCTCCTACTCCACCAACTGGTTCGGCGGTAAGCGACCAAACCAGTTCTCTATTGGTTTATACTATTCAAAGCAGACGGACATCAACAGTAACTACTGGAACCAGTCGGCGTACAACAACTATTACTATAATATGTACGGCTACAACTCGTACGGTTATAATTATTCCAACTACGAGAACTATTACGACCCGAACAAGTACATCCAGATGTTCGGCGCTTCGCTTGGTTGGGGTAAACGCCTGCGCTGGCCTGACGATTACTTCACGCTCTCGGTGCAAGCTGCATACACACGCTACATGCTGAAAAACTGGCGTTACTTCTACCTCATGACAAACGGTAATGCCAACAACCTCAACTTCAGCATCTCGCTGAGCCGCGCCTCTACCGACAACCAGCTCTACCCAAGAACGGGTTCCGAGTTCAGCGCGAGCGTGACCCTTACTCCGCCATGGTCGCTGTGGGACGGCAAGGACTACAAGCATCTCGCCACCAATCCCAACTCGCCAACTTACGTCAACGAGCAAAAGAAGAAATACACATGGATTGAGTATCACAAGTGGTCATTCAAGTCGAAGACTTACACCGCTCTCAGCAACGGACAGAAGTGCTTCGTGCTCATGACAAGGGCTGACTTGGGTCTGCTCGGCAGCTACAACAAGTATAAGGAGTCGCCATTCGAAACGTTCTACATGGGTGGCGACGGCATGAGCGGCTACTCGTCATACGCTGGCGAGGAGACCATCGGACTGCGTGGATACGAGAATGGTTCAATAGCTTACAATGGCTATGCATACGACCGCTTTACCTTAGAGCTTCGTTATCCGTTCCTTCTCGGCAACACCACCATATATGGCCTCACGTTCCTTGAGGGCGGTAACGCCTGGAGCAAGATACGACAGTTCAACCCGTTTGACATGAAACGCTCTGCAGGCGTGGGTGTGCGCATCTACCTGCCTATGGTGGGACTCATGGGTATCGACTGGGGCTACGGCTTCGACAAGGACAACGTGAACAACCGCAAGGGCGGCTCTCAATTCCACTTCGTGCTGGGACAGGAGTTCTAAACGCGTCTGAGACCGACGGTCTAAACGTTTCATCATGTAGAGCGTAACAAAAGATACAAATCATTCGTCTAAAAGAATAAACATAACAAAAATGAAGAACAAAAACATTTTCAAGTGTATTGCGCTTATGGCGATGATGCTTGCGTTGCCACTTATAGGCCACGCGCAGAAATTCGCTCTCATAGATATGGAATATATCCTGAAGAACATTCCAGCCTACGAACGTGCCAACGAACAGTTGAACCAAGCCACAAAGAAATGGCAGGCTGAGGTGGAGGCCCTCAACACAGAAGCCTCTACCATGTACAAGAACTACCAAAACGAGCTCGTATTCCTATCAAAGGAACAAAAGAAAGCCAAGCAAGAGGAGATAATGAACAAGGAAAAGGCCGCGGCAGAGCTCAAGCAGAAGTATTTCTCGCCTGAGGGAGAGTTGTACAAGAAGCGTGAGAGCCTCATGCAGCCCATACAAGAGGAAATCTACAACGCCGTGAAGGAAATAGCTGACCTCAGGGGATATAGCCTCGTGCTCGACCGCGCGTCGGACACTGCCATAATCTTCGGCTCACCCAAGATAGACATCTCCGATGAGGTGTTGCGCAAGCTCGGTTACTCGCCTCGCTAAAGCGACACTCGGCGCCATGCCAAGAATAGAATAAAAACTATAAACAAATAACACAAACAACAATGAAAAAACTTTTATTATTCATCATGCTGATGGCACCGCTTGCCACTTTCGCACAGAAGTTTGGCAAGGTAAACACACAGACCATCATGCAAGCGTTGCCCGACATCGCAAAGGTTAACGGCGAGCTTCAGGCACAGCAGAAGACTTACGAGAACGACCTTAAGGGCATGCAAGACGAGCTCACACGCCAAAACGAGGCTTACGAGAAGGGTAAGAGCACTATGAACCCAACTCAACAGAAGCAGAAGGAGCAGGAGCTTCAGACTCTTTACCAAAAGATTCAGCAGACTTACCAGGACAACTCACAGGCTCTGCAAAAGAAGCAGCAAGATCTCATGCAGCCTATCGTGACAAAGGTGCGCAACGCCATTGACGCAGTGGGTAAGGCCGGTGGCTACACGTTCATCTTCGAGGATGGCGTGGCTGTCTACACAGGCACTAACGTCGAGGATGTCACATCCAAGGTGCAGGCCGAGATTTCCAAGATGAAGTAAACAATACCTTTGGGAACAAACAAGGGGCGGCAGTGCAATGCCGCCCTCATATTTTCAGACTTTTAACCAACCATGAAGAAACTCGTCCTCTTTTTCATCGCCACGGCAACAATGCTTTCAGCCAACGCCCAATCTGAGAACACGATGCCTGAGCAAGCAACCATGACCCTCAACAAAGATGGCCAGCAGCCTGCCATTCGCTTCGGTTATCTCAGTTGTGACAGCGTGCTACATTCCATGCCGGAATACAACGCGGCAATGAAAAACCTCAAAGAGCTGAAAGCGAAATATGACAGTGAAATGAAGCGCGTGGAAGATGAGTTCAACAACAAGTACGAGCTCTTCCTCGAGGGACAAAGCGACTTCGCGCCATCAATAAGGCAAAAGCGTCAAGCCGAACTGCAAGAGCTCATGGAGAAAAACATGGCTTTCAAGGAAGAGGCGCGCCGCCTTCTTGAAAAAGCCAAGCTTGAAGCCCTCACACCACTGAAAAAGACCATACAGGCGACAATCACCCGCATTGGCCAGCAAAGAGGTCTCGCCTTTGTCGTGAACACCGATGGAGGCAACATGCCCTACCTCAGCACAATAATGGGCGAAGACATTACGGAAGAGGTCATAAAGGCCTCAAGATGATAGTATGCAAGATAAAAATACTATTCTTTTACCACAAGGGTCAGGACCGATTGGTGTCTTCGACTCTGGCTACGGAGGCTTAACCATCCTTCACGGTATCAGGCAGACGTTGCCTCAATACGACTATATTTATCTTGGCGACAACGCCAGGGCTCCCTATGGCCCAAGGTCTTTCGACGTGGTATATGAGTTCACAAGGCAGGCCGTGGAACGATTGTTTTCCATGGGTTGCCAACTCGTCATCATAGGATGCAACACCGCGTCGGCAAAGGCGCTACGCTCTATCCAACAAAACGACCTGCCCAACTGGGACCCAAGAAGACGCGTGCTCGGCGTCATAAGGCCAACGGCTGAAATCATAGGAGACATCACAAGAAACAATCATGTCGGACTGCTCGCAACCGAGGGAACGGTGAAGAGCCAAAGCTACGACATGGAGATACATAAGTTGTGGCCCGACATCAAGGTCACGGGACAGGCTTGCCCATTCTGGGTGCCATTGGTGGAATATAACGAGGCCGACTCGCCTGGTGCCGACTACTTCGTGAAAAAACGAATAGACCAACTCCTTAGAAAAGATCCGGAAATAGACTCCATAATCCTCGGCTGCACCCATTTCCCGTTGCTCATGCCGAAGATTCTAAAATACACTCCACCGGGCATAACCATTGTGCCACAAGGTGAATACGTGGCAAGCAAATTGAAAGACTATCTAAGAAGGCATCCTGAGATGGAGACTCTGCTCACAAAAGGCGGTGACGTGAAATACTTCTCAACGGAAAACGCGTCTAAGTTCATGGCATCAGCCTCCATCTTCCTCCACGAGAGGATTAAAGCGACACATATAGATTTATAAAACCAAACAGTAAATAATAAAACATGCAAGAAACAAGACAAAACAAGATAGCGCGACTGCTTCAAAAGGAGCTCGCTGAGATTTTCCAAGGCCAAACTCGCCAAACCCACGGCATTCTCGTGAGCGTGACGCGTGTTAGGGTAAGTCCAGACCTTAGCATCTGCACCGCTTACCTCAGCATCTTCCCGCCTGAAAAGGCGAAAGACCTTCTCGACAACATCCGCAAGAACGAGAAGACCATACGCTACGACCTTGGAAAGCGTGTGCACAACCAGCTGCGCATCATACCTGAGTTACGGTTCTTCCAGGACGACAGCCTCGACTATATCGAGCATATTGACAGCCTGCTGAAAAAGTAACAACACTCTCTAAGACAAAAACTATCACCAACGGTGAACTTCCCATTTTTCATAGCGCGGCGTTACCTCTTCTCCAAGAAGAAGACCCACGCCATAAACGTCATTTCCATAATCTCTGTCATTGGCGTGGCTGTGGCAACCATGGCTCTCGTCATCGTCATGTCGGTGTTCAACGGCTTCCACGACCTCGTGGCCAGTTTCTTCACCAACTTCGACCCACAGCTCAAGGTGGTTCCTGTCACGGGAAAGTCGGTTGCTGCCGATGATCCTGCGCTATACAAGATCAAGAAACTGCCGCAGATTGATGTCGCCACGGAGACTTTCGAGGACATGGCCCTTGCCGTCTACAAAGGAAGGCAAGCCATGGTTACGATAAAAGGCGTGGACGACAACTTCGCCGACCTTACGCATATCACCGACATCCTCTACGGCGACGGGCAATTCAAGCTCCACACGGCCAACCTCGAATATGGCACGCCGGGCATTCGGCTTGCCAACAACTTGGGCCTTGGCGCCAGATGGGACAACTACCTGCGCATCTACGCGCCACAACGTCAGGGACAGCTCGACATGAGCAACATGGAAGGTGGATTCGTGCTCGACTCTTTGCTTTCCAGTGGAGTCGTCTTCACGGTTAACAACAGCAAATACGACAAGGGCTATATACTCACTTCTCTCGGCTTCGCGAGAAGGCTTTTCGATGCCCAGGGCGAACTGACGGCCTTGGAACTGCGACTGAAACCTGGCTCCAACTTCGATGCCGTGAAGAGCGACATACAGGACATAGCCGGAAAACGTTTCAAGGTGGAGGACAGGTATGAGCAACAAGCCGACACGTTCAAGATCATGGAGATTGAAAAGCTCATGGCCTATATCTTCCTGACGTTCATCCTCGTAGTGGCTTGCTTCAACATCATCGGCTCACTGTCCATGCTCATCATCGACAAGAAGAACGATGTGGCTACCTTGCGCAACCTCGGCGCCACCGACAAGCAGATTACCAGGGTCTTCCTCTTCGAGGGCAGAATGATATCTGTCATTGGCGCGCTCATCGGCATTGGCGTCGGACTGCTCCTGTGCTTGCTCCAGCAACAGTATGGCTTGGTCAGCATGGGCAGTGGCGACAACTTCGTGGTCAACGCCTATCCCGTCAGCGTTCACTATTCCGACGTGTTCATCATCTTCCTCACCGTCATCGCCGCTGGTTGGTTGGCGGTGTATTACCCCGTAAGGGCACTGAGCAAACGCTTATTGAGTTAACGAGACCATCAAATGCGGCATAAGCCTTTAGGATAGACTTATGCCTTTAGACAAACACATTCCACACATTTTTTAATACGAAGAAACGGCTGGTAGCTCACGATGGAGCCGCCAGCCGTTTTTCCGTGGTTTTAGCCTTGTCGCTTAAAAGTCGAGCTCATTCAAGTTCTTGTCCACGGCCATTCCCTTAGGAGCCTGTTGCTTCACCGTGAACGATCGCACGGCCTTGAAATGCAATTCGCAGAGTGTCTCGTCGCCATTGAGCGTGGCCTGGTTGCCCACGTTGGCGAATGTTGGGTACAGCACTTGTGAGCCATCGCTGTGGTGTCTGTCATAAGTCATGTTGCGCATGTCCTTTGCAGCCACTGCCTCGGCCTTCACGAACCTCATGTCTTGCGGACGATAAGGAAGCACGAAGTTGAACGCGTTGACCGATTGCATGCCATGACCTTTAACCTTCACCGTGACGTCATCGCCAGCCTTGTATGCCTTTTTGTCGTACTCATAAGAGAACTTGCCAGCCAAAGGCGTGTTGTGGCCATCATCATAGACGCCTCCGTCGAGCTTTGTCGTCACGTTGGATATGTCATAAGCGTCTATCAAGCCATTGTTGTTAACGTCGCCCACGGAGATATAACCGTCAAAGTCGGAGTCGCCTTTCTTCAAGCCAGTATAGTTCATGTACGAAGTCAAGTCGTTGTCGTCAATCTTGCCATCGTTGTTTATGTCACCAGGGATTAGCGTCTTGGTTCCCGGCACCTTGAAGACATAGAGTTCACGTCCCGAGCCGAAGCCGCCTACGGCGTCAAGCACCTTCACCTTGACATAGCGAGCCTCAGGATGTGATGTCAGCTTCACCTCCTTAGTCTGGGCGTTACGCGCCCACGTCTGCTCACCAATTTCCGTCCACGTCTTGCCATCGCGGCTCACCTGTATGTCGGCGCGCGTTATCGTGCCGTTGCCGGCGTCGGCACGCGGCAGATACTGAATTTTGTCGAGCGTGCTGGTGCCGTGAAGGTCTACCGTGAAATCAAACGGCACCGCCTTGCTATAATAATATGTGTGCCAGATGTCGCCCGTAGTGGCGAAGTCGAAGAGGTGCTCTATGCCGAAGCCTTCCATGTCCTTCGCCGTCGATGTGGCGGTGAGGCCATGGAGCGCGAATTCCAATGGGTTCACGGCCGTGCGCACGTGCAGCGGTGTCCACTCGCCTACTCCACTGGCGTTGACCGCACGCACCTTGAAGTCATAGTCGGTCTGTGGCGTGAGGTCGTTAAAGGTCAACTCGTTGCCGCGTATCGTGGAATAGTTCTCGCCCTGGAACTCCACCTCATAATAATCGGCGTTGTCCACGCTCTTCCATTTCGGCGTTACGGAATATGGTTGCACGTCGGCCTTGAGCAGCTGTGGCGCGGCAAGTGTGCCCGTGCTCTTCTTCAGCCCGTTGTCCTTGGCCAACTTCACGAATCCCTTCACGGTCAGCGCCACGTCGTTTGCCGTGATGTCGGTCTTGGCTATGCGAACGGTAATGCATGGGGTCTTCTTCACGCTGAACGACGCGCTCGGCGAGCCTGGCGTTGAGAAGCGGTTAAGCTCAGGAGCCTCATCATAGCTCCACGTGTTTTCACCCGAAGCCGCCTCGCTCAATGCCACTTTCTTTCCGCCTATCGTGGCTGTCACCTTTGAAGGCTTGGCGTCGCAATTGATGAGGAGCGTAGTGCCCTGCTGGGTGGTCTGCCCGTCAAACTTGCCTTGCGTCTTGCTGATGTGTATGTCTAATTCGCCCTTTGCCTTCAAGTCTGACGTGACGAGCGTGGTGGCGGATTCGCCCTTGAGGTAGCCCTCCGTCACGCCGTCGTCATCATAGAGTGTGAACGACGACTGGCCGTCAGGATAAATCTCGAACACGCGTGTCGACTTGTCTATCTGCGACGGATTGTTGTTGGCGTTGTTCATCGGGATTATTGCCCCGGCCTTTACAAACAGCGGCAACTTCCACAACGGCGCGTCATAATCATTGAGTATGCGTCCGCCATCATAGGTCGCGCCCGTGAAGTAGTCGTACCATGTGCCCTTTGGCAGGTAGATGCCGTTTCGCTTGTCGTTGCCTTGCTTGTCTGCAGCCGTGTTCTGGTATATTGGTGCCACGAGCAGCGATGGGCCATACATGTATTGGTAGCGTGTGGCCGTGCCCAGGGTGTAATCGGATGGGTCGTCGAGGAACATGGCCCTGATGAGCGGCTTGCCTGTCACTGCCTCATGTGCGCAAGAATAGCTATACGGCAAAATCATCGACTTCAGCTTCAGGTATGAGCGGTTTATGCTCGTCGCCGGCTCGCCAAGGGCGCTGGGGTATTTCGGGTTGGCGCCCCATCCGTCCATGTTGAGCTGCATTGGCGAGAACGCCTTCCACTGGAAGTCGCGGATATTCACAATCTGGTTCTTGCCACCGAATATGCCGTCCATGTCGCTCGTGATGTTGCCCATGCCCGACAGTCCCGCGCCTATATACGTGGGAATGTGGAAACGAATGTATTCCCACTCGCCACCAGTCTGGTCGCCCGACCACACGCCGCCGTAGCGCTGCGTGCCGGCCCATCCGTCGAGCGTGATGATAAACGGGCGCGCGTTGTTGCCATAGTAAGGCATCACGCCCGCCACGTCGGCAATGCCATTAAGGCCAAACGAGTAGCCGTCGCCTACCCACGCCACGTCGGTCTTCAGCACGCGCACGCCTGCGTCGCGCACCTCTTTCACGATGTCACGTTGAAGCAAGGCCGGTATGGAGTCTATCGGGTGAAGGTTCGACTGTGTCCACAAGCCTATCTCCACGCCGTTCTTGCGGGCATAGTCGCCAAAGCTCTTCAGGTTGGCAATGTTGCCGTCGAGCGTCGAGGTCTGGCCGTAGCCGGCGCCGTAGCCGTCGTTTGGCAGCACCCATCCCAATGGCAGGTCGTTATTTTTGTACCTGTCCACCACGGCGCGGGCGGAAAACTGATAGTTGTTCTTCTCCCCGTTCAGGCTTTCCTTTATGCCGCCGTTGTCTTTCTGGCTCTCCTTGTATCGTTTGCCATCCTCAAAGAGTATGCCCTTGGCGTCGGTCGTCTCTTTCCAATAGTCGCGGTTGTAGGCGTTGAGGTGTCCCTCATAGAAGGCGAACTTGGGCAGGAGCACGGGATTGCCCGTAAGCTGGTAGTAGTCGCGCAGCAAGGCCGTGGGCGTGCTGTCCACCATGAGGAACATGTCAAGGTACGACGTGTCATGGGTTAACGTCACGGTCGACTTGTCGGTGCTTCCGAAGTCGTATTCTCCCGGCTTGAAGGTATAGGGCATGGCCGCGTAACCCTTCGTTGACCAATAGAACGGAGCGGGAGATGCCACGCCGCCATCAGTCCAGCTGTTGGTGTTCACTATCTCTATGCGCTTGCCGCGGTGCGAGAAACGCCCGTTCTGCACGCCTCCGCCATAGAAATACTCGTCGTCGTGGTTTCTGAGGCTGAACGTGGTGCGGCCTTTCCCGAAGTCGACTTCCTTGGTCTCCTCTGCCACCACCTTGCCGTTTCTCAGGTCGGTGACGCTCATCAAGCCCGAGTGGCGGTCGAAGCTGACCTTTATCTCGGCCGTGGCCACGGCCACCGTCTTGTCGTCCTCGGTCACCTCCAGCGCGCCCACGTCGTGTCGGGGCGTGTCTACAAGGATCTTGGCTGGTGGATTGCTCTTTGGGTCACGTATTATGCCGCCGTCGGGGTCTTGAAACACGCGGAAGATGTTCTTGCCATAGAAATCGAGGGTCAGCAACTTGCCGTTGCCGTACAATACCTCTACCGTCGTCGGGTTAATCTGCCGTATGCCCGTGACGGGCACGTTTGCCGCCTGCGACACACCGCTTGCCATCAACACGGAAAGCAAGGTTGCAAGATGTTTTTTCTTAGTCATCATTGGTTATTCTAAACAGTATATTTGAACTTCAAAATTACAAAAGCTTTTCGAGATAGCAGCAAAAGCCATGAGCCAATTAAGGTTAAATGCGTTAAAGACGTATAACGCCGAGGCAAAAAATTGTGCACGTTTACAAAAAACCATTAACTTCGCTTGTAAAAAAGAATAAAATAGAGATACACACCTATTATTTTATAAATAAAAGCCAAAGCTAATGCAAAAATTTGTTTACAACCTTGGTTGTGTCGGCATTGCCATGATATGTGGCATGCCTGTTACCGCCTTTGCAAGCGACGGTCACTCGCAACCAAAGAACTTGGCACTTCAAACTACAAATCAAGACCACACCGTCACAGGCGTGGTGCTCGACGAAAGTGGGCAGCCTGTAATCGGTGCTACCATTGTGTCAAAGACTAACCCAAAAATCATGTCGACGACGGATGTCAACGGCCAGTTCTCAATCAATGTCAAGAATTCCGACGACGTGCTCGTCTTTACCTACATCGGTTGCCAAAAGAAGGAGGTGCCCTTGAAAGGCAAGCGCGTGCTGTCTGTGGAGATGAAGGAAGACGCCAAGACGCTGAGCGATGTCGTCGTGACGGCCTTCGGCGCCACCCAGAAGAAGGAGACCGTGGTGGGATCCATCCAGCAGGTCAAGCCTGAGAACCTCCGCGTGCCGGGCTCTAACATCTCCAACGCTTTCGCTGGCCGCCTTGCCGGTGTCATAGCCACGCAGAGCAGCGGACAGCCTGGAGCCAACGGTTCCAACTTCTACATCCGCGGCATATCCACCATCAGCGGTGCCACGTCGCCTCTGATTGTCATGGACGGCATGGAGATAAGCCAAGACGACCTCAACCACCTCGACCCTGACGTCATCGAGAGCTTCTCCATACTGAAAGACGCCTCGGCCACGGCCATGTATGGCACGCGAGGTGCCAACGGCGTGCTCATCATCACGACAAAGAGCGGTGCCGACCTGGAGAAACCGAAGATAACGTTCCGCGTGGAGGGCAACATCACCACGCCTACCTCGAAGCCTAAGTTCGTCAACGGTGCCGACTTCATGCAGCTCTACAACGAGGCCGTGAGAAACGAGGGCACGGGAAGCACTCTCTACACCGACGAGCAGATTGCCAACACGCGCGACCACGTCAACAAATACGTGTTCCCGGACGTCGACTGGTACAACGAGATATTCAAGAACGCCTCGTTCAACCAAAAGGCCAACATGAACATACGTGGCGGCACGAAGAAGATCGTCTACTTCATGAACCTCAACCTGAGCAACGAGACGGGCATGCTGAAAAACCGCAGCAAGGACTTCTACTCTTACAACAACAACATCGACTACCTGCGCCTGGCTTTCCAGAACAACATCGACTTCAACATGTCGAAGTCGTCGAAGATATCCCTGCACCTCTATGCCGGACTCGACAAGATGCACGGCCCGGCAGTGGGCAACAACGACATCTCCACCACGCTGAACAACATCTATTCGCAGGTGGTGAACGCCAACCCGGTGCTCTTCCCTATCATGTATGAGGATCAAAGCAACGACGGGTGGACACACTGGGGCTACAAGCAGCTGGCCAACGGCGGCAACACCAACCCTCTGGCCCAGCTTGTCAACGGCTACCAAGACTCGTTTGCCAGCACCATCACGGCAAACCTGAACTTCGACCAGAAGCTCGACTTCATCACCCAGGGCCTGGCCTTCCACGCCATGATATCGTTCAAGAACTGGTCGAAGAGCGTAAACAACCGCTACATGAACTTCAACCGCTACACCATGCAGAGCTACACCAAGGGCGAGGATGGATCGTATAGCTATACCACCGTACCCGTGGGTGACCCCACCCAGCCGGTGCTCAGCAACAACGGCTCCAATGCCGGTGACCGCCGCTACTACGGACAGGCTTATTTCGACTACAACCACACCTTTGGGGCGCACACCGTTTCGGGCATGCTGCTGTGGAACATCAACCAGTACGACAACAACATGTTCCAGACCAGCGTGCTGGCCTCTTTGCCATCACGCAAGATGGGCTTCGCGGCCCGCGCCACATACGACTACTTGCACCGTTACCTAATCGAGTTCAACGCCGGCTACAACGGTTCCGAGCAGTTCGCCAAGGGCCACCGTTGGGGCTTCTTCCCCTCTGTCGGCCTCGGCTATGTGTTGAGCGAGGAGAACTTCTGGAAGCCGTTGAGAAACGTCGTGTCCAACTTCAAGCTCCGCGGCACCTACGGCCTCGTGGGTAACGACCAATACGGATACGAGCGATTCATCTATCAAGAGGTGGTTTCGCTGACGGGCAACGGTTACTACACCACTGGCATACCCGGCAACCATCAGTCTTACTCTGGCCCGGGATGGACGCGCCTCGGCAACGACAACGTGTCGTGGGAGGTGGGCCACAAGCTCGACCTCGGCTTCGACTTGCAGCTGTTCAACGACCTCAACGTCACCTTCGACTGGTTCCGCGAGCGCCGTTCCAACATCTTCCAGCAGAAGCTGTCCATACCTAACTATCTCGGCACCGCCAACACCAAGATATACGGCAACCTGGCCGAGGTGGTAAACCACGGCGTGGACCTCGCCGTGAGCTACAACAAGGTCATCAACAAGGACTTCGCCATACAGTTCCAAGGCACGTTCACCTACAACGACAACAAGGTGACGGTCTACGACGAGGCACCAGGCAAGCGCGAGGCCATGATGACCCAAGGCAAGAACGTGTCAACCGTATGGGGTTATGTCGACGACGGATTGTTCATCGATTACGCCGACATTGCCAACAGCCCGAAATCCACGTTGGGCAACATAGCCATCGCCCCTGGCGATGTCAAGTATGTTGACCAGCCAGACGCCGACGGCAACTATGATGGTAAGATAACGAGCGACGACAGGGTGCCTCTGGGTGTCACCACGCCTAAGATTATCTATGGCTTCGGCCCGTCAATCACCTTCAAGAAATGGGATTTCTCGTTCTTCTTCCAGGGACGCGGCAACGTGGCCTTGATTTTGAGCGACATCCAGCCCTTTGGCACCAACACACGCCGTGGCGTGCTCGACTTCGTGGCGCAAGACCGCTGGAACCCCGACAACCAGGATCCAAGGGCCAAATACCCTCGCCTGACTGAGACGTTCAACAACAACAACACGGCCACGTCTACTTACTGGCTCCGCAACGGACGCTTCCTCAAACTGAGAAACGCCGAGATAGGATACAGCTTCAAGCACTGCCGCGTCTACTGCAACGGCACCAACCTCCTCACCTTCTCACCGTTCAAGCTCTGGGACCCGGAGATGGGAGGCGGAAACTTCACATCAAAGTATCCTACGCAAATCACGGTAAACGTGGGTTGCCAAATCACCATCAATTAATTTCCGAATCATGAAAATACTCAAGAAATCAATAATAGGCTGCCTCTTGCTCGCGGGAATGACGATGTCGTCATGCGACTTCCTCGACGTCGTGCCAGAGGAGAACGCCACGGGAGAGGACATGACGAAAGATCGCCAGGCCGCCCTCAACTATCTTTACTCTTGCTACGGCTACCTGCCCCAGCCCAACAACGGCACGAGCTCCCTCGACCTGCTGACGGGCGACGAGGTGGTCACGGCCTTCGAGCATGAGACGTTCGCCGCATTCCCAAAGGGAAACTACACGGCCTCGAGCCCTGTCATCTCATATTGGAACACGCTCTACCAAGGCATACGCCAGTGTCTCTCCTTAGAGGAGGAGCTCAACAAGGGCGGCAACTTCTCCGGACTGGAAGACAAGGACCGCGTCGACTACAAGGCGCAAGTGAAATTCCTCTTGGGCTACTACGACTTCCTGCTCACGCGATGCTATGGACCTATCATCCTCGTGACAACGAAGCCTGACGCCAAGACGAACCCTGAGAACTATCTGCCGCGCACTTCCTACGACGTGTGTGTCGACTCCATCGTCAACTATTTCGACCAAGCTGCCAAGGGACTTCCCGCTACCCGCACGGGCACGCAGTCGAGCGAGTTTGGACTGGCCACGAGCGTGGCGGCCAAGGCCATGAAAGCCAAGACGCTGCTCTATGCCGCCTCTCCGCTTTTCAACGGCAACAGCAAGTTCTACGCCGATTTCAAGGGCAAGGACGGCAACGCACTCATGCCGCTCACCTACGACGCCAACAAGTGGGCCAAGGCCCGCGACGCCTATAAGGAGGCCATCAACGCCGCCGAAGCCGCCGGCTACCATCTCTATACACGTGGCGACTACAAGCTTTCTACCAACGGCTACCCCGCCAACCCGTTTGTACGTGCCCTGCGCTATATCAACACCGACTATGAGCAGGAGGGCGAGACGGCAGGCGCCAACTGCGAAGTCATCTTCGCCGACTCGCGTGGTGAGGGTGCCTACGGCTTGCAAAACAAGAGCATGCCGTTCAACTGGAAGAACGGCGACAACTCGTGGAACGGCATCTCCCCGACGGTGGCCATGCTGAGCCGCTTCTACACCAAGAACGGCCTGCCGATGGACGAGGACAAGACCCTGGATTATTCACGGCCTTGGTCGCTCGTGACCGTCGACTCAGCCCACATGGACGAGGCTTGCCTTGGTCGCCAGACCATGCGCTTCGACCTGGACCGTGAGCCTCGCTTCTATTCGTGGATTGCCTTCCAAAACGGTTTCTACGAGATTCTAAGCGCGAGCAACAACGGTGCCTACACCGACGACGCCAACTATAAGAATTTCTCCGACGGCTCACACGGCAAGCTCGTTACCAGCTTCGTCGTGGGAGGCAACTGCAGCCGTGGCAAAGACGCCAACAACCTGCGCTCCAACAACTATGCGCCATCGGGCTTCCTCAACAAGAAGTTCGTGGATCCTGACATTGCGAAGAAGGCCAGCGGACTGAGCGACTATCACGAGCGCCCATGGCCGATAATCCGCCTCGCCGAGCTTTACTTGGGCTATGCCGAGTGCTGCGTGGAGACGGGCGACCTGCCCACGGCGCGCGAATACATCGACAAGGTTCGCGCACGCGCCGGCATTCCGTCGGTGGAAGTGGCTTGGGCCAACTTCTCTAAAGACCCGTCGAAGGCCAACACGCAAGACGGCTTGCGCGAGATCGTGCGCAACGAGCGCATGAACGAGTTTTACCTGGAGAACCAAAACTTTTGGGACATGCGCCGCTGGCTCCTCGCCGAGAAGTATTTCAACGTGAAAGCACAAGGCATGAACATCGAGGCGACCACTCTCTCTGGCTTCGCCAAGCTCAGCGACATCGTGTTTGAGCGCAAGTTCACCTCGCCGGCCAACTATCTCATGCCTATCCCGACCGACGACATCAACAAGAACACGCATATCGTACAGAACCCGGGGTATTAACCTTAACCTCACAAAAATCAGAATCAATGAAGAAAATTGTTTATAGCTTATTGGCCGCCTCGCTCCTCGCTGGCCTCACGACGTGCTCCGACGACGACAAGACCGTGCCCAGCTCAGTCTTCGACCAAGGCAGCGTGACCTCAGTAGCCAAACCCGGTGAGGTGGTCTTCCACTGGACTAAGCCTTCCGACCCCGACTACTATTACGTGAAGGTGAAATACGATGACCCGCAGAAGGGCGTGGTGGTGAAAGACGCCAGCGCCTATGCCGACTCCATCGTCATCGACGGCCTCTATGCCAAATACGGGACCTTGAATTACCAGTTCTCCTTCGTGAGCCGCGACGGTGGCGAGACAGCGCCGTTCACGGTGAGCGCGCAGGCTGGTGCCGTGAAGCCCACCGTCAAGGACGCGGGCCTGGGAGACGCCATCGCCCTGACGGGTGCCGACCTCTGGACCGACGACCAGGAGAGCTCGGAAGGCCCGCTCAAGGACCTCGTGGACGGAAACGCGAGCACCTACTTCCACATGAGCTGGTCAAACCCATCGCCATTTCCCCACTACATCGTTGTCGACTTGAAGAAAGAGGTCTACGGCGTGACGTTCTCTTACATCTGCCGTAACCAGAACAACAAGGACAACCCGAAGCAAATCACCGTCCTCGGCTCGGAAGCGTTCGGCCAGACTACCGACGACCTGTCAAAGGCCTTCCAGCTCGACGTGATGTCGGGTCTGCCGGGCGACAAGGCGGCTTCTTACGAGTCGTCGCACATCATAAGCAGCAAGCCTTTCCGCTACCTGTGGCTCCGCATCGACTCTTCTACGTCGGGAAGCAACTGGGTGGCGCTCGCCGAATTGTCGGTGACAGAGGTGAAGACCACCATCTACGACCCGGAAAACGAGTAGCGTCGGGATAAACATCCCATGTCATACCAATGCTCACGCCGAGCATTCTGAACTCTTGTAGGAGAAAAACGAAAGCAGGGAAAAAACCTCTTCGTTTTCCTCCTACTTTGGTTTTCATGTGCCCTACAGCTCATTTCGTTTCTGGGGAAGCGGAAAAAATATGATACCCTTATCGCTATCGTAGTAGATGTCAGCCAAAGAGTTACCGAACGTTAAATCTTGGAAAAACGGACAAAACAGACCTATTCTCTCTTGGAAAAACGGACAAAATATACTATTTTTGCCTTGGAAAAACGGACAAAACAGACCTATTCCCCCTTGGAAAAACGGACAAAGACATGATTAAACGTAAGATAGATAGCTATTTAGAGCACTTTTTCGAACAAAACAAAAAGGCATTATTGCTCACAGGAGCTCGGCAAATAGGAAAAACCTTTTCTATCCGACGCTTGGGGCATGAGCATTTCGAGCATTTTGTGGAAATCAACTTCATCGAAAGTCCTAATTTGGTTAGCGTTTTTAGCAAGGCAACAAGTAGTCAAGATATCTTGTTGCGTCTATCCACTATAACAAAGCAGGATTTAGTCAAGGGGAAGACGCTTGTTTTCTTTGACGAAGTGCAGGAGTGCCCCGAACTGGTTACCGCCATAAAGTTCTTGGTCGAGGAAGGTAGTTATCGCTATATATTAAGCGGAAGTTTGCTTGGTGTCGAGATAAAGAACTTGCGCTCGGCCCCAGTGGGATTTATGACAATCAAGGATATGTATCCTTTGGACTTTGAGGAGTTTGCATCTGCCCTGGGCATCAATGACAAAATCATTCAGATGTTAAAGGAGCATTTCAACAAGGGTACTGCTGTAGATGAATTTATACATAATAAGATGATGGAGACATTTCGTCTTTATCTCATCGTTGGGGGTATGCCTTCTGCCGTTGTGAAATACTTGGATACCAATAATTTGCAAGAGGTGATGGAAGAACAGCGCTCCATTGTTCGATTATATAAACAAGACATTGCGAAATATGATCCAGACCATAAACTTTACATAGAGGAGATATTTGAAAGGATTCCCGCTGAACTTGATGCCAAGAACAAGCGATTCATTCTAAAGAACTTAAATGAGAATCTAAAGTTCTCACGCTACCAGAACAGTTTCTTATGGCTCAAGGATGCTGGAGTGGCTCTGCCTGTTTATAATGTTGAGGAACCGAAGGTGCCATTGATAATCTCCAGTAGTCGCAACCTATTCAAGTTGTTCATGGGTGACATCGGTCTTCTCGCAAGTCTCTATGCCGATGGCATTCAATTGAAAATTCTCGATAATGAGCCTTCCATCAATTTTGGTTCCATATATGAAAACGCCGTGGCTCAGGAATTATGTGCCCATGGCTTCCCCTTATATTATTACAATAGCAAGCGACAAGGAGAGTTGGATTTTGTGATAGAGCAAAATGGCGAGGTATTGCCGTTAGAGGTAAAATCGGGTAAGGACTATGAGCGTCATAAAGCCCTGTCCAATGTGTTGAATTCTACGACTTATAAGATTCCAAGAGGTTATGTGCTTTGCAATGATAATGTGAAGCAAGTGGGCAAGGTTACTTATCTTCCTATCTACATGACCATGTTCATCCAAAAGGAGCAGCAACTCCCGACCAACTATAAAATAGATTTGTCGGGATTGCTGTCCTGCTGAGGCTTTCCCACCTCCACGGGACGCTGGCCACGGCTTGGGGCGGGCTGTGTCACCGCCATGTTTCCACGATTGCCGCCATACGAAGGCTCCATGGGCTGACGATTGTCGCTGAAGTTGTGGACATAAGAATTGCCGCGCCAGCTGACAGGATGGTACAGGCCAGACACGTTCTTGTAGCGTTTCCACTGTGCCGACGTGAGGATGTCTTTCAGTTCGCTGTTGCGCTGCTTCCATATCCTGGAGCCAAGGTCCCTGTAACTGTTTATGCCGTTCAGATAGTAGAGGTTAGCTTGGTATGTCTTCTCCCTCTGCACGCCGCTGAGGCCGAGCTCTTCAGCCATCTTGTCGGTAAGTGCGCGAGCCACCAAGTAAACACCGTCTATCTTCTGTGCCGAAACCGTCGTGGCCATCATCACCATCGCCACCATTGCCATAATCATCCTTTTCATAACTCATAAACTTTTAAGGGTTACCAATATCCATCAAGGGTCATGTCTCGTCGTCTATGTCTCGTCTTGTCATGTCTCGATTATATCAAGACCATCTGTTTTTCCCGACAAGAACCAATCTCTTGATTTCAATGGCAAAGTTACGCCAATTCCGTTTCCCGCCAAAGGGAAAAAACATAAACGGCAAGCGGTTTTTCCCTAAGGCGCACGAGAATTTCTCTTAAAAAACAAACTTTTTATGATAAAACATTGCCATATTCAAAAATCATCGTACCTTTACAAACCAAAGTTGTTAAGAAAAGTGGCAGGTTTTAGCAAAAAGTCACTTGAAAAACGTGCGCATATATAATAAAAGTCGCTTGAAAAACGTGCGCCATATATAATATGGCAATATAAACCACTCATTACAAGATGTTTAAAATATTGTACGCTATTGGAGCGCACGAGGATTTTCCCCCCCACGCGCCGTACCAGATTTTCGCCGCGGTTTGGTACGGCGAGTACCAAGGCGTGGTACAGGCAGTACCACACCGTGGTATTGAGAGTACCACACCGTGGTATTGAGAGTACCACACCGTGGTACAGAGAGTACCACGCCGTGGTATTCCAACCAATCGCAAATATAAAAAACAATACAGAATAGCTACATATAGATAGCTTCTTCGTGTTTAAGGACTTTGCTCCAAAAGATTATTTCGCGTTTATTTTTGGCAATGCGACAAAAAAACATTAATTTTGTCGCAAATGTTGCGACGTTATCAAGCCTTTAATGTCGCATGAGTGATTTTATTGTATGTACATACACGAAAGAGACAATTGGACGGCATTCAAATGGGACGCATCGGCACTTACGGCGATTCTTGAAAAGGTTAACCGTAAGCAAGGCTTGCTGTATGGCAGACTTGCCTCACTCGGTTTTGACAGCAAACTGAAAGCAATGGCTGAAAACCTGACGTATGATGTTGTTTATTCGTCAGAGATAGAAGGTATCCGTCTGAATGTTGATGAGGTGCGGTCGTCTATTGCCCGAAAGCTTGGAATTGAGAACGTCAAACAAATCGCGCCATCGCATTATGTAGACTCTGTCGTGGCTGTAATGCTTGACGCTGTAAGTCATTATGACCGACCGCTGACCAAGGATAAACTATGTGCTTGGCAAGCTGCGTTTTTTCCGACAGGCTTTAGTGAGGGTTCGCAGATTGAGGTAGGCAAATACCGCACAAATGAAGAGCATATCGTATCAGGAATGTTTGGCAGAGAGAAAGTGCATTACATTGCTCCTGCGCCAGAGCGTATAGAAGGAGAAATGACAATGTTTCTTAACTGGTTCAACAGGGATGAGAATATAAGTTATGTCGTTCGCTCGGCCATAGCCCACCTTTGGTTCGTGAGTATTCATCCGTTTGAGGACGGCAATGGACGGTTGGCACGCATACTTTCTGACATGTTGTTGGCTCGTGCCGACAAGAGTGAGTTCCGCTTCTATAATATCTCCTCGCAGATAAACAAGGACAAGAATCATTACTATGACATTCTGGAAAAGACACAACATGGCGACGGAGACATAACAGAGTGGATTTCATGGTATGCCAACACACTGTCTACAGCTCTTGACGAAGCTGAGAATGTGGTCAGCACAATACTCAACAAGAGCCTCTTCTGGCAGAAAGCTTCAACAGTGTCGCTAAATCAACGTCAGACAGACATTCTTAATCTTTTCCTTGATGGTTATGAGGCAAAGATTACGTCAAAGACATGGGCCTCGCTCGGCAAATGCTCCAAGGACACAGCCATCCGCGACATACAAGACCTTGTGGCGAAAGACATTCTGCGTGAGGACATTCCTGGAGCCAAGCGTCCAAGTTATTCCATCATATACGGTCATGAAGACATGACCGAATTATTTTCCGACATAACTATCGTGGAGGATAATGGCGCAAACTACTTGACCGCGATATACAAAGGCAAGATGCCCGTGCGTGAAAGAGTGCTGCCCTTGGATGCGGAACGCTTCAAAAGAGGTGACTTGCCATTGGAGAACCTGCTTGCCAAGTATTGTTCATACATTGAAACGAAATGAAGAACAATGAATATTCTGGGTAAAGGCAAAAGAAGAGACCGAAAAAGAAGGTGACACAAAACAAGTCAGTGCATATAAAGAGAAAAACCGGCGCACCTCATAAGGAGACGCGCCGGATTTTCTTGAGCCTCTTGTCGGATTCGAACCAACGACCCCGAGATTACAAATCACGTGCTCTGGCCAACTGAGCTAAAGAGGCGGGTGGGCAAGCGATTCTTATCGCGCCGCTACAACCAAGTACCCTTGCTACGTTCCCGTCCTGGGGGATTCCGAGGGAGCTGGCCGTAAGAGACTTGCCCATGTCATATTGAGGGGTTTTCTCAAATGCGGGTGCAAAGGTAAGACAAATTACGGAATAACGAAAATAATATCATGTTGAAAAAGCAATATTTAACATATTTTTTCCACTTCCCCACCCTGTCTACCTCTAAAAAATGCGTACCTTTGCACCCGAAATATGATAAACGTCATCTCTCTAATACAGCTCAAGGCCTTTGCCCGTCAGGACGGTTTTTTGCTCTTCCTGCTATGGATAGCGTCGTTCGCCCTCATCGTCCACGACCCGGCTTCCTCATGGGGCAGCCTGCTTGCCATGGCGACACCATTCTTCGTGGGCTGGCTGCTCGTGAAGTTTCGCGACTACGCCCTTCAAGGCGTCATCTCGTTTCGCAGGGCACTGGCCTTCTCCGTCTTCACGTTCTTCTACGCCTCCATGCTCTTCGCCGTGGCGCAGTATGTCTACTTCCGCTTCCTCGACAATGGCGCGCTGGTGTCGATGCTGCTATCCAGCATCAAGGCCCTTGAGCCGTTCTACCGCGCCCAGGGCGTTTCCGTCGAGGGATTGAGACAATCCATAGCCATGATAGGCGACCTGTCGCCCGTGGAGATAGCCTTCATATTCATGATGCAAAACATCTTCATGGGATTCTTCATGAGCTTCCCCATAGCCTTGATAACGAGAAGAAGCACGGCAAGGAGAGGCGCCAACCAATAAAGAAACAACAAGAAAAATGAACATATCCGTAGTCATACCACTTTTCAACGAGGCAGAGTCGTTGCCAGAGCTTCACGCGTGGATACAGCGCGTGATGAAAGCCAACGACTTCAGCTATGAGATTATCTTCGTCAACGATGGCTCCACCGACAACTCGTGGCAGGTCATAAAGGAGCTCTCGGCCAAGGACCCTAACATACACGCCATAAAGTTCCGCCGCAATTACGGCAAGAGCCCCGCCCTCTATTGCGGGTTCAAGAAAGCCTGCGGCGACGTGGTCATCACCATGGACGCTGACCTGCAAGACTCGCCCGACGAGATACCCGGCCTCTACAAGATGATAACCGAAGACGGCTACGACCTCGTGTCGGGATACAAGAAGAAGCGCTACGACCCTCTGACGAAGACCATACCCACCAAGCTCTTCAACGCCACGGCACGATGGATAAGCGGGGTGCACAACCTGCACGACTTCAACTGTGGCCTGAAGGCTTACCGCAAGGACGTGGTGAAAAACATAGAGGTCTACGGGGAGATGCACCGCTACATACCCTACCTCGCCAAGAACGCCGGTTTCGACCGCATAGGCGAGAAGGTGGTGCACCACCAGGCCAGGAAATACGGTCACTCCAAGTTTGGCATCAACCGCTTCTTCAACGGCTATCTCGACTTGCTCACCCTGTGGTTCCTCAGCGGCTTTGGCAAGAAGCCAATGCACGTGTTCGGATTTATAGGCTCGATGATATTCCTCATCGGCTTCATCTCGCTCGTGTGGCTCATCGTGGAGAAGGCCATCGCCCTCTGCAACGGCATCTACGGCGACTTGCTTGCCGACCACGCCTCGTTCTACATAGCCCTGACGGCGCTCATCCTCGGCTCGCAATTCTTCGTGGCGGGATTCTTGGGCGACCTGATGAGCAGGCAGAACCCGCAGCGCAACGATTACCAGATAGAAGAAACCATCTGAAAAATGAGGAGGCTCCTGTATCTTTTAATAGGGGTGGCGACATTGGCGGCATGCTCAACCATCGACTGTCCGCTCAACAACACCGTCTACGCCAAATACGTGCTTCGTGGGCCCGTGACGACGTTGCCCGACATGCTTACCATCTCCACGATGATAAGCGGCGACTCCGACTCCGTGCTCATCAACCAGCAGGAGAACACCGACTCCTTCTCGCTGCCCATGAGCTACAACAGGCCGGAGGACGTGCTCGTAATGCAGACCAACAACCTCTTCGACACCATAAAGGTGGAGAAGACCAACACCCCACACTTTGAATCGGTGGACTGCGGAGTGAACTATTTCCACACCATCACCAACGTGACATACACGCGCCACGCCATCGACTCGGTGGTCATTCATCACAACTTCGTCAACTATGATGCCTCGCAACAGCATTTCTATATCTATTTTAAGGAGAGTCGCCAGTAGCCTCCTGCTGCTGCTCGCCCTCACCGCCACGGCGCAACGCCCGCAAGGCACGGGGCAGCAACGTCTCTCCAAGGACCAGCAGCTGAAGCTGCGCATGAAAGCCATCGACGACTCCATACCCCTGTGGCGCGGCATCCAGGTGAAGGCCGACCTCATGGGCGCCGTGCAGCGCGGACTGTCGTCGACGGGACAATACGAGGCGGGGGTGAGGGCCAACCTCAAGGACAAGTATTTCCCCGTGGTGGAGATAGGATTGGGCCAGGCCGACAACACCGACCTCTCCACAAGCACCCACTACAAGACCTCGGCGCCATACTGGAAGGTAGGCATGGACTTCAACATCATGAAGAACAAGCACGACATCTACCGCCTCTTCGCCGGCGTGAGATACGCCTTCACCAGCTTCAAGTTCGACATAGACCGACCCAACGTCACCGACCCCGTTTGGGGCGACGAGGTGCCGTTCTCCCTCCACAACGTGAAGGCGCAATACCACTGGATGGAAGCCGTCTTCGGCACCGAGGCTAAGATAGTGGGCCCCGTGAGCCTCGGCTGGACATTCAGGTACAGAAGAAGGATAGCCCACAAGGACGGAGGCTACGGCAACCCCTGGTACGTGCCGGGGTTCGGCAAACAAGGCTCGTCGAGGATATGGGGCTCGTTCGAGCTGATGGTAAACCTGTGAAACTTAGATTCCACACACTATAATGAAAAAGAAAAACATCGTCAAGGCCGCATTCCTCGTTGTCTTGATAGTGGCATCGGTAGCCATCATCTGGCAGCAACGCTCCACGCCATACCAGCACGACACCGGATTCATCTTCGGCACCACTTACAGCATCACGTACCAATACGCCAAGGACTTGCAACCCGAGATAGAGGCTGAGATGAAAGAGGTGGACTCCGCGTTGTCGCCGTTCAACAAGCAGAGCATCATCACCGCCATAAACAACAACCAGAAGACAAGCCTCAACAAGAAATTCACGGAGGTGTTCAACCTCGCCGAGAAGATATCGCGCGAGACCGACGGCGCGTTCGACATCACCGTGGCTCCGCTGGTCAACGAATGGGGCTTCGGCTTCAAGAAAGGCGTGGACCCGAGCAAGCACGCCATCGACTCGCTGCGCCAAATAGTGGGCTACCAAAAGGTGGCGCTCAAGGACGGCAAGATCGTGAAGCAAGACCCACGCATAAACCTCGACTGCTCAGGCGTGGCCAAGGGCTATGGCTCCGACTGCGTGGCTAACCTGCTGCGCCGTCACGGGATAGAGAACTTCATGGTGGAGATAGGCGGCGAGGTAGTCACGTCGGGCATCAACCCCGACAGGGTGCCTTGGAGAATAGGCGTGACAAAGCCCGTGGACGACCCGACACTGCAAGGCGGCGAGCTGCAGACCGTGCTCAACGTCACCGACAAGGCAATGGCCACAAGCGGAAACTATCGTAATTTCTATTATAAAGGGGGCAAGAAATATGCCCACACCATAGACCCAAAGACCGGCTACCCGGTGCAGCACAACATACTGTCGTCTACCGTGGTGGCCGACAATTGCGCCACGGCCGACGCTTACGCCACGGCGTTCATGGTCATGGGCCTGGAAAAGGCGAAAGCCATATTGGACAAGCATCCCGAGCTAATGGTATATTTCATATATAGCGACAAGGATGGGAAAAACGCCGTGTGGTTTTCACCGTCAATGAAAAAAGTCATAACACAATGAGATGGGACTCACTTGCTTCTCTGCCGCTCTTCATCGGAATGAGCCAGAAAGAACTTGAGAGCATAATGACTCAGACACGCATCGACTTCAACAAGGTCGATGCCGACACTGTCATCGTGAGACGCAACCAGAAATGTGGCAAACTGGTTATCGCAATCTCCGGCGAACTGCTATGCGAGACGTGCTCAGACGACAACGCTTACAAGATTGAGGAGGAGATAAGCGCGCCAATGATATTGCAACCGGTCAGCATATTCGGAAAATATCAAGTGTTCACGAAAACGATAACGGCCGTCACGCAAACCAACACCATCACCTTCGAGAAAGACGAGCTGCACAGGCTGCTCGACAAGTCGCTGATTTTCCGCATAAACCTTATCCGCATTCTCGCCACGCAACTGCAAAAACGAGAACAGCAATTGTGCAAACAGGTGTATCACCCGAAAGGCAATACTCCGGGTGAGCAACGAAACGACTCGCTGGTTTACCGCATAAAGCAATTCATAAAATGCCGTTGCGTCACTCCAGCCGGACGGAAAGTGCTTTACGTCAACATGGACGACTTGGGCGATATGCTCGGGCAAAACCGCCAACAAATATCCATTGCGCTCAACAGCATGGAGCAAGAGGGGCTGCTCAAGAGCTTACGCGGGAAAATCGTGATACCCCAACTGCAAGACCTTTAAGCTCACAGCGAATTCTTGCCCAAGGCGCCATAAACTATCTTCGCTATCAACGGGCGCGACGTCTCCTCGGTGAGGCCATGACCGAGCCTGCCATAGATAAACGGCACCTCAAGGCCCTTGATGCAATAATGAGTGATGTCGGCTACCATGTCCACGTTTTCAATGTCAAACTCGCCGTCGGCCTTGCCTTCGGCATAAACCTTCCGAAACAGCTTCATCTCGTCCTCATCGAAATTCTTGCGCACCTTCTCCACCGTCCAGATGTTACGGAAGAACTCGGCGCGGAGATTGCCGTTGCGCACCACCGTTTCCCTGATTGACGTAAGGTGGGTGTAGATAAGCTCTATCACCTTGTCCTGAGGCGGTATGCGCTTCGCGGCCACGGCGTCGAGCTTGTCGCTCAAGCGTTCAAGCTCCGACTCTATCACGGCATAGTAAATGTCCTCCTTGCAGTTGAAATAAGTGTAGAGCGTGCGGCGGCCCTTGCCCGAGGCCAACGCAATGTCGTTCATCGTGGTTCCATTAATTCCCTTCTTGGCAAACAGTTGACGCGCCACGTCAACCAGCTTCTGGCGAGTTTTGGATATTGACATTATTATATTTGCTTTACGTGTTCTTTTTATTATCTGCCTTTTCGCGCCCAATGATTGCACACGCGCAGGGCGTGTGCAGGTAGGTACGTGCAAAATTATCAATTTTAATTGAATGTCACAAGCAATACGCCAACAAAGAACGCCATGTTTTTTAATAAACTTGATGTAGAGCACGGTGGGACGCGCCATTCACATATATCAAAAGCGGCGAAAACTGGCGCGACCTGAAGCCATCGCGATTAAACTTTTACAAAAATAGTAATATTTTTTTTGCACAGAAGATACAGTCTTTGCGATAATTTAAGTAATTTTGAAGCCGAAATCCATATACGTGACAAAGATAGAGACTTGTGGGCAAGGACATAGACATAACCGACATCAGCCGCCTTATGGAATGGGACGAGACCTCGTTTCATTGGCTCTATCGTGAATATTACAAGTCGCTCGTAGCCCACGCAATGCGCCTCATCGGTGACGCGCCTTGCGCGGAAGACATCGTAGAGGAACTCTTCGTACACATATACGACACCCGCCAGACGTTCACGTCTTTCCAAGCCCTTCGCAACTACCTTTACAGCAGCGTGTATCATCGTTGCATCGACAACCTGCGCCATAACAAGACCGTAAACCTTTTCGTCCAAGACCCCACGCTGCGTGGCGTGGCCATGACGGAGGAGGACGACGAGGCCAGTTTCCGTGAAGAGTTCTACCGCCGCCTGTTCAAGGTCATCGACTCGATGCCCCCACGCCAGCGCGCCGTGTTCGTGGCGGCCATGGAGGGCAAGAGCAACAAGGAGATAGCCTTGGAGCTCGGCGTAAGCGTTGACACCGTGAAGACGCAGAAGAAACGCGGCATGAAGACACTGCGCGAAGAGATGAGCGACGGCAGGATGGCAAAAGCCCTTAACCTGCTGTTGCTTTATTACATCATTACCCCAAACTGACATTTTTTTTGTTTTTTGTCACCCTATTGTCTTTTTTAATCGTTATTAGGTTTAGAATAACGAGATAAATGGACAAGAAAAACGACAATCTGAAAGATTTGCGTTCGGAGAACCCGAAGCTTTTCAGCCGCCTCATGCAGGAGCGCGACGCCGCCTCACGCTATGATGTCTATGAGAAGATAGACAGCGACAAGGCGTGGCAACGTTTCCGCGACAGACACTTTAGCGGCAAACCGGCGGAAGGCCATCGCGAAGCCAAGCGGCGCATGTCAAGCCTGAGAATATGGAAATACCCCATAGCCGCCGCCATAGCCTGCGTTCTTGTCGTGGCCGCCACGCTCACGCTTGACCATTCGCTGCGAGTGGAGCCAACGCAAATGGCACAAGAGCAAAACAGCTCAGAGCCTTGCAACGGCGAGAACACAGTGGCCCCCTCCTGCAAGCGGAGCAGAGGTTACCAGAATACGCTGCCATCTGCCATATTGCCGTCAGCCCCCATGCCAGAGGAATTTTTCGAGAGCGACGCGCCTGTGGAGGTGTTGTCGAGCACGGCCAGTGAGCGCAAGCTGCACCTCTCTGACGGCACCACGGTGTGGCTCAACAATGGCGCGAAGCTTAAATACCCCGCGTCGTTTGAAGCCGACAACCGCACCGTGTATCTTGAAGGCGAGGCTTATTTCGAGGTACGCCACCAGGCCGGCCGACCATTCTACGTGCGCACCGACAACGGCATCGTGAAAGAGTATGGCACGAGCTTCAACGTGAACGCCACAAGCCACAGCACCACCGTGACACTCGTGGAAGGCTGCGTCAGCGTGCTTGCCGAAGGCTACACCGAGAGGGTCATCACGCCGGGAGAGCAAGTGGTAGTCAGCCAAGATGGCATCATCGCCGGTCACCGCGACATAACCAACGACATAGCCTGGAAGACAGGAATATACAAGATGGACAACGTGAGCGTGGGCGAGTTTGCCAACTATCTGGAAGAATGGTATGGCTACAACGTAGTTTTCCAGTCGGAGGAGACAAGGGAAGCAAGGTTCAGCGGCATAGTGAATCGCAACAAGTCGCTCTCCACCCTGCTCACGGCCGTAGCCTACGCCACGGGCATAAGGATAAGAATAGCGGAAAACTGCATAATATTCGAATAACACATTATTATAATAACATTGTTTTAAACTTAAAAGAGAGATTATGAGAGATTATTTCAACTTTAGGCGCGCAATGGCGTTGCTGACAGTGGCTCTTGTCATGAGTTTGCTGCCGACGTCCGCAAGCGCCCAATCATGGAACAAGAGAATCTCCATCCACCTGAAGTCAGTGGACATCAGCGAATTTTTCAAAGCCATCAACGAGAAGAGCGGATTGGAGTTTATCTCTTCCTATGCCGAAATCAAGCACTCGCCCAAGGTGAGTGTCGACGAGAGTGACACTCCCGTGCGCACCATTCTCGACAAGGTGCTCAAGCCCTTGGGATTTTCCTATCAAATAAGCGATGGCGTGCTGTCGGTGCACGATCGCAAGCCCGCGAAAGACATGCGCCTCTTCAGCGGCACGCTGCGCGACGTGGAAGGCCAGCCCCTGCCCGGAGCCCACGTCCACGTGGTGGGAACCAAACTATATACCATAGCCGACGGCGACGGCAACTTCGCCATAGACATACCCACAGCGGAGACGCGCATAGAATACAGTTTCGTGGGAATGCGCAAGAAGGTCTCCATCGTCGAGGCCGGTAACAGCGATGAATATCGCGACGTGGAACTGAAATACGACACCGACATCGACGAGGTGGTGGTGACCGGCTACCAAGACTTCGACAAGAACCGCATGGCAGGCTCAGTGGGGCAAATATCAGCCAAAGACCTCACCCTCAACGGCTTCAACAGCGTGGAGCAAGCCCTCCAAGGCAAGCTCGCCGGCGTGGCCGTGACCAACGTGTCGGGCATGGTGGGCCGCACGGCCAAGACCCGCGTGCGCGGCACGTCGACCATGTTCGGCTCGCAGGAGCCAATCTGGGTGGTCGACGGCGTGATACAGGAAGACCCGCTGCCTTTCAGCACGCAGACGCTCGACGCGCAAGGCGGCATCACGGAGAGCAACTTCGATTACATACGCAACTTCGTGGGCAACTCCATATCATGGCTCAACCCCATGGACATAGACAGGATAACCGTGCTGAAAGACGCCTCGGCCACGGCAATCTATGGCACCAAGGCGGCAAACGGAGTAATCGTGATAAACACCAAGCGGGGCAAGGTGGGCTCGCTGGCCGTGTCTTATTCGGGCGGCATGCAAATTGGGCAACGCCTGAGCCACAAGGCCGAGGAGATGATGAACTCGAAGGAGCGCGTGGACGTGAGCCGCGAGATATTCCAGCGCGGCCTGACAGCAAGCTGGTCGAACAACAACATAGGCTACGCGGGAGTATTGCAGGATTATCTGTTCGGCAGGATAACAGCGCAGGAGTTTGAGACGCAAGTGGCCAAGCTTGAGACCAACAACACCGACTGGTTCGACTTGCTTTTCCGCAACCCCGTGAGCCAGAACCACAGCGTTTCACTTTCCGGCGGATCGGAGATGGCACGCTTCTACGCCTCAATGTCGTACAACCAGACCAACGGCACGGCAATAGGCAACGACCAAAACAGCTATTCGGCCCACGTGGGCCTCAACATGGACTTCTCAAAGAAGTTCAGGGTGAGCGTGGACGTCAGCGGCAACAGGTCGAAGACCAATGGCTTCTACAAGTTTGACGCCTACACCTACGCCCACAACGTAAACCGTGCCATACCAGCCTACAACGAGGACGGCACGCTGTTCTATTACCAAAACCGAAGCCTGAAGACCGGCAGCAACAGCGGCGGTTACCTCTACAACGCGCTCAACGAGCGCGACAACACGGGCAACCAAAACGAGAACCTCTCGTTCAACACCTCGGTGAATGCCTACTACGACATTTCCAAGGACTTCCAGTTCAACTCCCTGTTCTCTGTCAACGCCTCATCGGTGAAAGGCGAGAGCTGGGCAACGGAGAGGAGCAACTACATAGCCGACAAGCGCGGCTACGACTACGGCGAAGTGCTGCCCACGGACAGCAAGTACAAGCTGTCGGGACTGCCCGTCGGCGGTGAGCTGAATACCTCAAACACCAACCAGACGACATGGAGTTGGAGAAACTCCTTGCAGTTTGACCACGTTTACAACAAGGTACATGCCGTGACCGCCATGCTCGGAATGGAGATGAGCTCCACACGCTACAAGGGCTACAGCGACACGCGCTACGGCTACCTGCCAGAGAGAGGAAAGAGCTTCGCGCAACTGCCGGCCACGGTGACGAACCCATACAGCAATTCAGCACAGGCCAACCCACTCTACGAGAACTACGCCGGCCCGACCATCACCGACACCAAGACCAACAACATGGGCCTCTATCTCACGCTCAACTACGCCTACGACAACCGCTACGTGGCAAACATGAGCGTGCGCGGAGACGCGAGCAACCGCTTCGGACAATACCACAACGAGAAGTTCAACCCCGTGTGGGCAGGCGGACTGCGCTGGAACGTGGACCGCGAGAAGTGGTTCCACGAGCAAGACATCGTGTCGGACCTCTCAGTGCGCGCGTCGTGGGGGTACCAACGCAACATGGCAAGCAACTTCAGCCCAAGCCTCATCGTGAAGATACCTACTGGCGCGGCTTCAAACATCACCGACATGCGCACTGGCGATTATCTGCTCACCATATCCAACCTGCCATACAATGACCTGCGCTGGGAAAAGACATTCTCGCAAAACTATGGCGTGGACTTCGGACTGTTTGAGAGCAAGGTGCGCCTCAGCTTCGAATATTACACCAAGAAGGCCACCGACCTCATTACCACACTCAACATCCCTTACGAATATGGCATGGAGACGATGCCCGTGAACGGCGGCAGCATGAAGAACTCAGGATATGAGCTCACCGTGGGATTCACGCCCGTGCGCACAAAGAACTTCACATGGAACGTAAGCCTGAACACGTCGAAAGACTTCAACGAGGTGACAAAGGTGGGACTGCAGAGCCAGTCGTACTCATACGTCACGTCGGGCAACTTCTACAAGAAAGGTTATGCGGCTTCCTCGTTCTGGGCATTCAAGTATGACGGCGTGGACCCGAAGACCGGCTACCCAATCATTGACCTGAGCATGGCCGACAACCTGACCGCCGAGGAGAAGAAAGACCCGACCAATTTCATGGTGTACGCAGGAAAGATAGACCCCGACTTCACCGGAGGCATAAGCATGGGATTCAGGTACAAGGACCTGTCGCTGAACACGTCGCTCTACCTGCGCGTGGGCGGCAAGACGTTCTTGCAGTCGGCTTACCAAAGCACATACCTGCCATCAGAGTTTGAGAACCTCACCAATGAGCTCGTGAACAGATGGACACCCGAAAACACCAACTCAAGCCTGCCCGGACTGCCCGACATCAACGTGAAGAGCCAGCAGCTGCCCAACGGCGAATACGCCACGGTGTACCAGATGTACAACTACAGCACCGACCGCATAGCCTCTACCACGTCGCTCGCCTGCAACAACCTGGGACTGAGCTACAGCGTGCCCTACAAATGGGTGAAACGCCACCTGCGCCTCCAAAGCCTGTCTATCGGCGCATCGGTGACCAACCTCTTCATAATACACACCGGCGACTTCAAGGGACGTGACCCAGAAGTGGCGATGGGCCAACAGCCAAGGACACGCTCGCTGTCGCTCAATCTCAATGTGGCTTTCTAATCATTAACAACGCATAAACGACAATAAAGATGAAAACTATTATATCAAGATGGTGTCTCGCCGGGGTTATGGCCATGGCATTGTCTTCCTGTGGCAGCTTCTTTGAGGAGTCGAGCCAAGACGAGATCAAGCCTTCCACAGTGGAAGACCTCCAAGCCACGTTCTTCCACGATGGCTATCCCTACAACTTAGTTTCCGACTCATACCTCAACCTCCTGACCGACGAGGTGCAGAACAACGGGTTGACCGACGACCACTACGCCGACCGCCTGAAGATTGGCCAGCCGGTATTCACCTACGATCCCGACATGTTTGAGGGCACGCTATCGTTTATAAACGACGAGAACTCATGGAAAAACTATTACACCCTCGTAAAAGGTTGCAATGTGACTCTCGACTATGTTGATCAGATGACGGGCAGCACCGAGGCTAAGCAAAACCTGAAAGGACAGGCGCGGCTGCTCAGGGCATACTATTTCCTAAAGCTCGCGTCAATATATTGCCAACCCTACGCCAACGACCCCGACAACAACCTTGGCATAAGCCTCATAACGTCGTCGGCAGTAGACGACGCCTATCCATCACGCTCAACGCTGCGCCAGACGTATGACTTCATAGAGAGCGAGCTGAAACAGGCGAAGGACGAGCTGAAAGACTACAAGCCCACCACACACTACCGCGTGACGGCCGAGTGCGTAGACCTACTCCTCTCACGCCTCTACCTGTATGAGGAGAAATGGGACGAGTGCATAGCCGAGGCAGACGAGGCCATAAAGAACGGCCCACAGCTCACCGACTTCAACTCACTCATCGGCAAGGACGCCATCGTTTACAACGCGTCAAGCTCGGAGGTTGTATGGAACTACGGAGGCAAGTTCTATGACAGCGAATACATAAACAGGAACGACATCTGGAGCACGGCCATTCCTTATACACTCGACATGAAAGTCGCCACGCTGTATGACCAGACAAACGACCTGCGATATAGTAAATACGTGAACAAGTATGCGTCTTCATTCTTAGTGACCAAGGTCTCCTTCAACTCGCAATATGATGGTGAACACGGACTGCGCATGGCCGAGGCTTACCTCAACCGCGCCGAGGCTTACGCCAGGAAGAGCGTATCGGGCGACGCGTCTGCCGCCGCAAAGGCCTTGGCCGACCTCAACGCGCTGCGCGAGAGCAGATATGCCAACGGCACATACACTCCCGTCTCCGACTTGCAAGGCCAGAAACTGCTGCAATTCACACTTCAAGAGAGACAGCGCGAACTGGTCTGGGAAGACGGATTCAGGTGGATGGACATAAAGCGCAACCACCTCAGCGTGACCCACGTCTACACCGACGATACCGGGGCGTCGCACCAATACACGCTCAAGGCCGACGACCCACTCTATGCCCTGCCAATACCGGCATCGGCAATATCACGCAACCCCAACCTACAACAAAATCCAAGATAACGACAACAATAATTATGAGATACATAAAGACAATGATGGCATTCGCCGCACTGGCAGCCACGGTCACGCTGGCGTCATGCGACTACGATGAAGACGAACTGACACCATCCGACGAGACATCGTCTTACCAGTTGCCACAAGGCTCACACGACTACGATGCCACGATACAGAAATTCTACGACGATAACGGCGTTTACCTGCTCTACAAGTTTGCCGACAAGGACGCTTACTGGACACCTACGGGCTGGACCAACGGCACGCCCTCGGAAGGCGACGACGGCAAGCAAGGCTTCACAGTGAAAGCCGCCGACGAGAACTATGTGGGACAGCAAATAAACCTGCTCGACGAGGTGTGGTTCAGCAAGCTGAGCGCCACGGCCAAGAAGCAGCTCCTGCCAACGCTCATACTGCTGTGCTCCGAGGTAAACGACGTGGCATACATGTACACCTTCACGCCTGTTTTCAAGGCATACTACGGTGAGTCGCCCTTGCTGTCGCACTACAACTACGACAACATTTGCGTCACTTACGGCTCATCGGGCGTGACCTCGCTGACCGGAGAGCAAAAGAAAGCCTACGGCAGCAGCATATTGGTATCGTGGGCGGAATATATATCCGAGCACAAGGCCGAGCCATCGACCGAGTTCTCCACGTCGATAGACTACAGCAGCAATGACATAACAAGCAAGTCGAGCCCGACCGACTGCTGCGCCGCGGGAACGCTCAACGCAGGCTACAGCACATCCGCCATCAAAGACTGGAAACTGTTTCTTGACATGATGATGCTCTATCCGGAAAGCTACCTCACGGAGGACGCCGGCGACTTCTCCAGCGTATGGAGCTTCACCAACTATGTGAACGGTGGATATGTCTACGACTATGAAGGCATATTCCACGGCATACTCAACATCAAGAAAGACACCAAGGGGCTTCTGAAACAACGCTACGACATCGTGAGAAACTATTTCATAAACAATTACGATTTCGATCCTCAATCAGTAGGCAACAGCCGTAAATAATCAATGAAAAACAAGAACAAGACTTTCACCATTGGCTGTCTTGCCGCCATGGCCACGCTCGCGCTCACGGCGCGACCTGCCATGGCGCAACAGCCAGCGCAAGCCACGGCCCATAAGGAAAAGGCAGACAGTGGCTTCATCAAAAAAGACGCCATCGTCTCGCATGGCTTCTTGAGCAGCTACCAACAAGATGGCAAGCATTACCTTGCCATACCCGACTCAATCTTCGGCAGGGACATACTCGTCACCATCACCATCACTAAAGGCGCATACCGTAAACAACGCCAAGACGATGAGCGCTTTGGCTATGCGGGCGACTCCATGTTCAGCAAGATGATACGATTCGTGAAGACTGGCGACACGGTGTCGCTCGTCTACCCTGACGTGGTATACACTGGCAACGGAACCGAAAACCTTGGACACCTCGCCACCGACATGCCACCCATCCACAAGGGATTCAAGGTCGTGGCAAAGGACAACGGAGCCGACATCATCGACATCACCGACATGATAATGGGCGACGACGAGCTGTTCTCGCTTCGTGGCGGTGCCAACGACTTGCATATCGGCGCGGCGCAAGAACTGCACACCAAGGTTGAAAGCATACGCGCGTTTCCACGCAACATCAACTTCCTCAGCCTTCGCTCCTACACTCTCGCGCGTCCGGTGAAGGGCGAGGACACGAACTCGAGATGGGAAGTGTCGTCGAGCTGGCTTCTCCTGCCAAAGACCCCGATGACACCACGCATAGCCGACAACAGGGTTGGATATTTCATCTATGGACTGCCTGGGCTGACCGGTGACGACAACTTTGAGCTTGGCGGAATGGCCATAAGATGGCGACTGGAACCCAAAGACGAGGACATGGAGAAATATCGCAGGGGTGAACTGGTTGAGCCGAAGAAGCCAATAGTGTATTACATATCCAAGACGGTGCCAGAATACCTGCGCCCATATTTCATCCAGGCCGTGAACAACTGGGAGCCGGCTTTCAGGAAAGCAGGAATCAAAAACGCCATATACGCCGAGATGGCGCCCGACGACTCGCTCTACGACGAGGGCGACGTGCGCTACCCATTGGTGTCGTACAAGGCATCGCCAATACCCAACGCATATGGACCCGCCGTGGTGGACCCACGCTCCGGTGAAATAATAACATCGCACATCGGCATATACCACTCCGTGCTCGACCTCATACAGAGATGGTATTTCGTGATGTGCTCACAGGTTGACCCGCGGGCGAGACAGTATCCACTCGACAAGAAGATAATAGGCAAGCTCATGGAGACCGTGTTGACCCACGAGGTGGGCCATACCCTCGGCTTGCGCCACAACTTCATAGCGTCGACAATCTACGACCCGGACAGCCTGCGCGATGAAAACTTCGTGAAGGCCCACGGACTGGGAGGAAGCATAATGGACTATCAAAGGTTCAACTACATACCACAGCCCGGAGACAAGATAACCGACTACGACAACCTCCTGCCACGTATCGGAGATTACGACAGGTTCGCCATACAATGGGGCTACACTCTTGACCACACAACATCGCTCGCGAAAAACACCAAGGCCCGCAGGCAATGGGTGACGGAACAGCGTGCCAAGCACAATTGGGCAAAATACATAGAGGAAACGACACTGGGTGACCCACGAGTGCAAAGCGAGGACAGCAGCAGCGACGACATAAAGGCCAACACCTACGGCATGAAGAACCTGCAATACATAATGAATCACCTGGAAGAGTGGACCAACACGCCCGACAGCGACTGGTATCCGCTGCGCCGCCGCTACCTCTCGGTGATGAACCAGTATTGGAACTACATAGGCCATGTGATAAGATATGTGGCTGGCATGATGGACGACAAATGCGATGACGGCGAGCACCTGTACGTGAACCAGCCCGTGTCTCTAAAAGACCAAAGAAGGGCTTTGGACTTCATCAACGAGTATATGATAAAAGACCAAAAATGGCTGTGGAGACCGGAACTGATGAAAAAGACCGGAGTGGACTGGAGCTACGACTTAAGAAACGCATCAAAGGACCTCGCGGTAATGTTCTTGAAATATGGCAGCATAACCAACCAAAACAAGAATAAGAACACGCTCACCACAGACAGCCTTTTAAATTTCATATTCAACAATGTCTACGCTCAATACCCAGCAGGCAGGAAACTGTCCGTCCACGAGCGCATGCTCCAGCGCAACTTCCTTGCCGACCTCACGCTCAGCGCGGAAAACCTTACCACTTTCGGCACTGGCGTAGGACTGCGACTCAAGAAGATGCTTGAAAAGGTAAAGGCTTATGCCGAGCAAGGAGAAAAAGGCGCGAAAGACGACATAACGAAGGCTCACTTCGACTCGATGAAGAATTTCATCACGACATGGCAAACCGGAGACAACAAAGCACTATTGACTAAATAAAAACATGAAATACACAATACCAACACTCGTGGCGTTGATGGCACTGTCCATGCCAACGTGCGCCCAAGGCAAACAGCAAGCAGCCAAGGCCACCGAGGCAAAGGCCGACACATTGCCTTATACATACAAGAGCTTCATGGCCCAAAAGGACGTGAAGGTGACAAAAGGACTGAACAACGCCGACGGTCTGGCTCTCAACATCTACCAGATAGGCGACAAGTATTATCTTGAGATTCCTCGCAAGGCCCTGGGCAGGGACATTCTCGCCCTCGCCATGAGCCACAGGGGCAGCAGCTACCTGTCGCCGGCATCGGGAACGTTCAAGCTAAAGGAAGGCGCCAACAAGCACTCACTGTACTTGACCTACAACCGCAGCCTTGACACTCAGGCCGACTCCACGCATGCCAAGGCCGCCAACGCCGCCATGATGGAAGCCATACACGCGAGCAACATGGAGCCAATCGACATGAGTCTCACCGTGGTGTCGAGAGGCGAGGACGGCAAGTCGTATATAGTGGACATCTCCTCAAACATCAACTCCGCGCCGGGACTGTTCGACGTGTCAAAGAACTCGTCGCTCAACCATCCCGACATGTCGCGCTCCAGGGTGTTGTCGATAGACGCCATAAGCGGAGGAGCCGTGTTCGACCTCTACCGCTCGCAGAGCGACATGGTCAACGTCACCATGACCGCACAAGCGGAACGAGCCACGACCACGCCTTTAAGATTCGTGTTGCAGATTCTGCCCAACAGGAAAGACAAGCTGAAACTGAACTGCCCGTTCTATGGCTTCAACACCTTCGAAAGGCAAGAATACGACACCAAGACGTATGTGTCGAGGCGCAGGCAATATGTGAGCCGATGGAACTTCGACGAGGGACCCATCACGGTCTATATCAACCCCATCACGCCAAAGCCATGCAGAGAGAGCATCGTGAAAGCGTTTGGCGAATGGTCATCGGCCCTCAACGCCGCTGGCGTGAAGAAACCGTTTACATTCTCTTTCGACGCCAAAGACGCGCAGATGAGTTATCGCCATATCTATGTAGACTGGTTCGGGGCAACCACTCCCACAAACAACGTCGTGCGCGACGCCAAGTCGGGAGAGATACTCGCGGCAAGGATAGACGTGAGCAACTGGGGCATGGATGAACTGCAGAAAAACTATTACATCACCTGCCGTAACATCGACAAGCGAATCGCAAAGGACATGAACAGCACGGGCGTGTTGCAAGACATGATACAGGCTCTTGTGGCAGGTCAGGTAGGCGAGGTGATGGGATTGAAGCGCAACGACAACGGCTACTGCCAATTCACGCCCCAGCAACTGCGTTCCAAACAATGGCTGCAAACCAACGGCACGACATCGTCGGTAACTGGCGGGCTTACCTTCAACTACATCATACAGCCTGAAGACGGCATAGGCGCGGAAGGTCTGTTCCCAAAGGTGTCGGTCTACGACCGTGACGCCATTGCCTATCTCTATGGCAAGAGCACGAAAGTGCCTCAAAGCGAGGCCGGTTTCTACTTCCAGTACAACATGTCTGACTACAAGACAAGCTGGAAGAACCCCAAGGCTTATCTTTCGAGCGACTTCGTGGAGGCGGCACGACTCGGCATTGCACAACTCAAGCGGTTGTACAACTCGATAGACAACGACATGAAGAAGTTGCCAAGCACGCAAAACAGCATCGCACAAGAACACAACGTCATTCTCAAGACCTTGGGGCAATATCAGCAACTGATAAAGAACGCGACATCGGTAGTTGGCGACAAGAAGACCTACCCCGTGCAGCGAGGCGTAAACGAGACTCCAAACGCCTACCCAAACAAGGCCTACCAAGTCAAGGTGCTCAATTTCCTGAACAAGGAGATACTGCATGGCGTGCCGTCGTGGACCGACAATGCGGTAGCCAAACGCGTTTGCGGTGGCAACGTTGACGGCATGATGCGCGCCGTGGCGGTGGAAGCATACAAGAGCCTGCTCGACGAGGCGAAGATAAACAACCTCATCTCCGCAGAGGACGAGCTGGGCGACAAGGCTTTCAAGGCCAAGGAGCTTTTCGACTTCATAGACCATAACCTGATGTGCGACTACAAGGCCAATGAAGCCGTGCCTGAGTATGTGCGACTTATCCAAGCCAACGTGTTGCCCGACTTGGCCGAAAAGGTCTTCAATACCGACATTTCCACGGCGATAAGCAATGAAGGCGCTACCATGCTGCACGCCTATTTCGTGAACCTCGCCAATAAGGTCGACGAGCTTTCAAGGACAAATGTCGACGAGAACACTCGTGAAAACTATAAGTTTATCATGATGCGCTTCAAGCGCAACTATTTTGACAAGCAACACTGATGCATAGACTGCAAATTCTCTCTGTTTTATTTTTCATTCAGACAGCCCTTGCCGCCCAAACGGCGGCAAGCGGCATTGTCTTGAGTGGCGAGACGAAGGACACCGCAAACGTAGAGCGTTACGATGACCCAAAACTCGAGCCGCTGGTAAGCAGTCTGGAGACGGTGCCTTGGTTCCATAAGAGCAAGGACCGGTTTTGGTATACGTGGCACAAGGCCGGCGGAGACACGGAATACTATGCCTGGGAGAAAGGCAAGGGCAAGTGGAAGGTGACACGCCACGGGGCTGATAGCTTAGTGGCAAACCGATGGCCGAAGATAAACCCCTACGGCACAAGCAACGACTCCGTATGGAGACTGTCGGTCGACTCTTCAAAGAACCTCGTCTTGGAGAATCTCAAGACCAAGACCACGGCAACGCTTTGCCGTGGCGTGGAACATGACTTCCCTTTTGAGATAACCGACGTGAAGTGGTTGCGTGGCGACAAGTTCATATTGCCACGCGTTGACCATCGCGGCGTGAGGAAGTTTGGCATGATGTGGTGCGGTGCCTACAACACGCCCATGGCCTCCTCCTACGAATATGAGATTCCCGGCGACACGGTGGTGAAAACCACACATTATTATATAGGCGACTGCGAACGCGGAACCCTGCGCGAGGTTGACGTAAGGAAATGGAAATGCCAGGAGATTGTGGCGCAGAAGGCGGAAGGCGTGGACGACCGCATATATTTCTGGAGAAAGAAGAAGACGCGCGACGTGTCGCAACTGTGCAGCATTGACAGCGAAGGCAACCTCAGCGAACTCATTACCGAAAGCGCCAAGCCACGCGTCAATCCCGACATGTTCGAATGCGAGATTGCAAACAAGGGCAACGACATCTTCGTTTGGAGCGACCGCACCGGATGGGGACACATCTACCACTACGACGGCCACGGACGCTTGCTCAACCCTGTCACTTCAGGCAACTGGACGGCAGGCCGAATATGCGCCATCGACGAGAAAGCCAAACTGCTGTTCTTCTATGGCTACGGGCATGAGGCCAGGCGCAACCCTTACTACCAGCACCTGTACAGGGTAGGGTTCAACGGCAAGGGGTTGAAGCTGCTGACACCCGAAAACGCCGAGCACAAGTTGTTTGTGAGCCCCAACTGCAAAATCATCGTAGACAACTACAGCACCGTGAGCGAGGCGCCGACCATCGTCGTGAGGGACGCTAACGGCAAGAAGCTCGACATGCTGGAGAAAAGCGACGTGAGCAAGCTCTATGCCTATGGCTGGAAAGCTCCCGAGCAATTCAAGATAAAGGCGGCTGACGGCAAGACCGACCTCTACGGACTGATGTGGAAGCCTTACGACTTTGACCCTTCGAAGAAGTACCCCATCATATCGCAGGTGTATCCTGGGCCTTTCACGGAAACGGTGTGGAACGACTTTACGGTGTTCGACAAATACCACAACGCCGCGCTCGCCCAACGTGGCTTCATCGTCGTGGTTTTCGGACATCGTGGCAGCAGCCCGCTACGCAGCAAGGCCTACAACACCTTTGGCTATGGCAACCTGCGCGACTATCCTCTTGCCGACGACAAGGCCGGCATTGAGCAGATAGCGGCCAAATACAGTTTCGTGGACATCAGTCGCGTGGGCATCGTCGGGCACAGTGGCGGCGCGATGATGGCGGCCGCGGCCATCATGACCTACCCTGATTTCTACAAGGCTGCCGTGGCAAGCTCTGGCAACTATGACAACACTGTCTACAACCGCATGTGGGGCGAGACTTATCAAGGCATCGCTGACGACAACGCGAGGTTTAGCGTGAAGACGGTGCAAGAGCTCGCACCACGACTAAAAGGTCACTTGATGCTCGCCACGGGCGACGTGGACCAGAACGTACATCCCATACACACGCAAAGATTGGTGGAGGCGCTTATCAATGCCAACAAGGACTTTGACCTCCTTGTCTTGCCAGGGCAGCAACACCACTACGACTTCACTCATCAAATGTATTTTGAGCGGCGCAAAAGGGACTTCTTTGAAAGGTGGCTCAAGTGACGCTGACATGGGTTAACACAGGGTGCGCTATTGCAATATGAAAACATTATTGGGAAAACGTTTGCGAATTTGAAACAATTGTGCTATTTTTGCAAAAGCAATCAAGATCAAACAAAAAAGAACAATATTTCATCTTTCAATGTGTAAATCATGAAGAAGACCCTACTCATCTTAAACATCGTCTTTGCCGCCTCACTGCGGCTGTGCGCACAAGCGCCCTTGCCCGCCAACCCCACGTTCAAGAGGGTGTTCACCTACGGCAAGGCAATAGGCACAAGCGTGCAAGACATGGCCATATCCGGCGACACCGCCATAAGCTTCACCCACGCCTTGGAGAAGGTGTATCTCTTAGACCTCACCAAGAAGAAAAAAATAGGCAAGCTGCGCATTGAGACTGACCCTAAAGTCCACTGCAACACCGTGTCGTTTGGGTCACGATACGCCCCGACCGACAAGTGGCCCCTGCTCTACGTGGCGCAATCATCAAACAGGCATACCTCCAATGTGTACCGCATGGTGGGCAAAGACCTGCAACTCGTCCAGACCATAACATGGGCTGGATACAAGAATGCCCTCACGGCCTTCGACAACGCCGACAAGAGCCACATATACGTGATAGCATGGAACGGAAAGGAAGACCGCAACCCGCGAATCTTCAAGATTGCCACACCAAGCATAAAGGAAAGCGACATCTCGATAGACCTCAGCAACGAGACCGACTATTTCTCGTTCAACTACATCAACAAGTTTGAAGTGGTACAGGGCGTGACCGTGAAAGACGGCATGATGTATCAGGTGAGGGGATTCAAGGACGGTGGCCAGCTCGCGGTGTTCGACCTGAACGCGAAAAAGCAAGTGCGCCTCATCTCCCTTCCCCTCTTGGGCATCACGGCTGAGCCAGAGGGCATAGCTTTCCAGGGCGACAAGCTATGGATATGCGACCAGCAAAGCAACATGTTCGTAATGCAATAGCACGACAGCACGACAAGAATCGCATGACACAAGTATAACCAAGGCCATACAAACCGAAAGGCCGCTCACGTGAATATCGTGGGCGGCCTTTTTGCTTATTGGCGCTGGTCAACGCCTCTCATCGTCAACGCTATGCGATGGCGACGACTGTCAACCTCCATCACCCTGACGCGCACGTGCTGGTGAAGTTTCACCACCTCGTTGGGGTTGCGCACGAACTTGTCGGCGAGTTGCGATATGTGGACAAGTCCGTCTTGATGCACGCCTACGTCAACGAAAGCTCCGAAATTGGTTATGTTGGTCACGATGCCTGGCAGTTCCATCATTGGCACGAGGTCTTCCGGGGTGTGAACGCGAGGGTCAAACTCAAAGGTCTCTGCCTGCCCGCGTGGGTCGCGCCCCGGCTTCTCCAGTTCCTTCATGATATCGGTAAGCGTGGGCAAGCCAACACTCTTGGTAACATATTTATTGACGTTCACCTTCTTGCGCAGCTCCGGGCTCTTGATCAGCTCCTCCACCGTGCATCCGCAGTCTGCCGCCATTTTCTCCACTATGGGATAACTCTCCGGGTGCACTGCCGAGGCGTCGAGCGGGTTCTTGGCGTTGGGTATGCGCAAGAAGCCTGCACACTGCTGGAAGGCCGCGGGACCAAGCCTCGGCACCTTCTTCAACTGCGCGCGCGAGGTGAAAGGACCGTTGGCCTTGCGGTAATCCACGATGTTCTGGGCAAGCACCGGACCGAGACCCGACACATAAGTGAGCAGGTTCTTCGACGCCGTGTTCACGTTCACGCCGACACCGTTGACGCAAAGCTCCACTGTTTGGTCGAGGCTATGCTTGAGCTTGCCTTGGTCAACATCGTGCTGATACTGCCCCACCCCGATGCTCTTCGGGTCAATCTTCACGAGCTCGGCAAGGGGATCCATCAGTCGGCGGCCTATCGACACGGCTCCACGCACCGTGACATCCTCGTCGGGGAACTCCTCACGCGCCACCTCGGAAGCTGAATATATGCTCGCGCCATCCTCTGACACCACATAGGTGGGGATGTCCTTGATTTGCCGCAATATGTCGGAGGTCTCGCGCGACGCCGTGCCATTGCCGCACGCTATGGCGTCCACTCGCCACTTGCGCGCCAAGTCGGTGAACTGCTCAAGTGGTGTCTGCCCGTTTCTGGCGTGGCGGTCGCCTACGGCGAACACCACGGTGTGATACAGCAAGTTGCCTTGCGCGTCGAGCACCACGACCTTGCATCCCGTGCGTATGCCAGGGTCAACGCCCATGACACGTTTCTGCCCAAGGGGCGCTGCCAGAAGCAGCTGCCTCAGGTTCTCCTTGAAGACACGTATCGCCTCGTCGTCGGCCTTCTCCTTGCTCAAGGCCGCGAACTCATTCTCTATCGAAGGCTCCACAAGTCGTTTGTAACCGTCCTCCACAGCCTCAGCCACAATGGTTTGGCACGAGCCGAAGCCACGCACGTAATGGCGCTTCAGCCTTTCCACGTTGCCCTCGTCATCGCCAGTGATGCTCACCCTGAGCACGCCTTCGGCCTCGCCGCGACGCATGGCGAGAAGCCGGTGCGAGGAGCAGCGGCGCAGCTCTTCGGAGAACGCGAAATAATCGCTGTATTTCTGCGCCTTGTCGTCGTCTTTCATCTTCGCGACGACGCGCGACACTATCGTCGCCTCATGCTGGAAGTTGCGGCGCACCGTTTGCCTCGTTCCCTCGTCGAGGGATATGTCCTCGGCAATGATATCTTGCGCGCCCTTTATGGCCTGTTCCACGTCTTTCACGTCGCCCTTGACAAACTTCTTCGCCGCCATGTCGGGATAATGCTCCTTTTGTATGAGTATAAGCCTTGCGAGAGGCTCAAGGCCCTGCTCGCGCGCCACCTGGGCACGTGTGCGTCGGCGCGGCTTGTATGGCATGTAGATGTCTTCTATCTCCGTGGCGTCCCACGAAGCGTCTATGCGCTGGCGCAGGTCATCGGTGAGCTTGCCCTGCGCCTCTATGGTTTTCAGGATGGTCTCCTTGCGCTTCTGCAGTTCCTTCAACTTCTCATAAAGGTCGCTCACCGCCGCCACCTGAACCTCGTTGAGGTTTCCCGTGGCTTCCTTGCGGTAACGGCTGATAAAAGGAATTGTGGCTCCGGCGTCGAGAAGGTCTATTACCGCCTCGGCTTGTTCCTGCCTGATGTTAAGGCTCTTGGAGATGAGAATGGAATATTTGTTCATTTCTTTATTATCAAATGTGTGTGAAGACGAAGGCCGTCTTTATTGCCTTATTATCTCACGCGCTTTCTCTATCATAGAATCCTTTCCGCGGTTGATGTCGGTGGACGAGAGGCCCACATACACGTCGGGGTCCATACCGTCCTCGGTGCTTCGCATGTCGGTGTCGTAGATGGGGCACGCCGAGAAGCGTATGCTCCAGCCGTTTGGCAACTCGGAGGAGAACGGCAGTCCGGCACCGCCGCCTGTCCGGTCGCCAACGATGACCACCTTGGGGAAGTGGCGCATGTATTTCACGAACTCGTTGGCCGCGGAGAACACCGAACGGTTCACTATCACCACCACGGGCTTGTGCCAGCGTATGCCCTTGGCGGGCTTGAGCGTCTGCTTCTCCAAGCTGGAGAAGTCGTCGTGGCCTTTTCCCGTTTTGTGGCGCATATAGCCCACAAGCGTCTCCTTGTCGGTGAATCGGGCGGCGAGGCTTTCGGCCGAGGTCAGCATTCCGCCGCCGTTGTCGCGAAGGTCTATTATCAAGCCAAGGCAAGGCTGGAAATAAAGCAGCATGTCGTCGAGATTGCCCGAGCCAAAGGTGTTTTCAAAGGTGGACACGCGCAGATAGCCCGTGTTGTCGTCGAGAACTCGGTAGCGCATGCCGTTGGATATGCGATAGTCGGTGCCAAGATAGGCACGCACGAGCGAGTCGCTGTAGTTCTTGGGATAGTTCTCGTGGAACCCCCAATAACGACTGTAATCGAAAGACGCGAAGAGGTTCACGTGCCCGTCGCGCAACTCGGCGAGCATGTTGCCAAGCACTTCCAGTTGTTGGCCCTCGCTCATGCCATAGTTGAACCGCGGTTGGTAAACGGCGTGGATGGAGTCCCAATCCACGCCTTTCTCCTTGAAGAAACAATAATGCTCGTCCATGATGCGCCACAGGGCCTCGAAGTTGCCTTGTGGGGAGTCGTCGTACTCATCCTCCGACACACATGCCGCGAACATGAAAGGCAGGAGCAAGAGGATAAAAATGCTAATCGCTTTTCTCATGGGTCAATACCTCCATCCTATTGTCACCGCGTGGGTGTATTGATGATACTTCAAGCTGTTGGCGCTCAACTGCCTTATGTCGTTGAGATAACCCACGGTGAATGTGGTGCGCCAGAGCCGGAAGTCGAGCAAGAGCTGTTGCTGAATCTGGAGGCCCGAGGCCGGCGAGGTGAACACCACGTTGTGGTCGTAGTTGCCACGCGTGAAAATCTCGTAGTAGCTTTGCCCGTAGTTTGGCGAGAAGGCCAAGCCCGCCACTGGCACGGAAGCCCCATAGCGAAGGGCAAGGGGCTTGCCCTTGACGCTGAAGCGCCATGTGGCCATGACCGACGGGGCAACGCTCAACGCGAGTTTCAGCTGCGCGGGATTGTTGCTGTTGCGCGTGTTGTAGATGCCTCCCAAGGTGAAGTCGCCAAGAAGTCCGAACCGCACGTTCAGCCGTGAGCGGTCCACGTTGTAATGCCAACCCAGGCGCAAGTTGTACATGGCGCCCAAGAAGGAGTTGGAGTTGCCACGCGTGCCGGCCTTCGCCACCAGGGCCTCTTGCGACACGAACGTGGACCACTTGCGCAGCCGCGTGCTGGCGGTGTCGCCACACGCCACACGCTTGCGGTTGAGCCTCTCCTTGTTGTAGCGCAGCTCCAAGCCCGTGGCTTTTTCCTGCGAGAGATATGTGTCGAGGATGTCGACATGGCCAACGCTTATCAAGCAGGCCTTTTCTTTTTGTGCCTTGGCGCTCGCGCACGCCATGAGCAATAGCAAGGCGAGAGCGATGTGGCCGCCCACGCGAGCCTTGGGTCTTATCGTGCCGTTTGCCATCAGCATGTGTCTTGTTTATTTGCCTTTGTCGTCGAAGAGGTTCAGCTGGCCCGTTATCTCGTCTATTATCTGCTGGCGCGACTTGCCCGCGTCGGGGTCAAGGTTCTCGTCGTCGGCAGCTGACGCCTTGGCGTCGCCGTCGCCTTGCGGCTCGGGTTGCCGAAGCGGTTCCAGTTCCTCCACTTTCTCCACTTGCCAAGTGCACACGCGCTTGCCCTTGGCCTTAAAGCCCTTGACGCCCACAAAGCTCTCGGCGTCTATGTCCATCGGGGCCCTCACGTCGTCGGCTCCGCCAAACGTCACGCGGATGTTTGGATATGGAGTGTCCGTGAGGAGCAGCAAGCGGGTCTCGCTGTTGTCGCCCACATAGTTTTGCGTCATCTTCCTCGCGTCGAGCTGGAAACGCTTTAGATAGAGGTAACCGTTGTTGTCGGCATCCAATAGTAGGGCGGTCCACACCTTGTGAGGGTCGTATTTCTCTATGAGCGATATGTTGTCCTCGAAATGGTTGTTGAGGTCGAAGTCGGTGATGTAATAGTTGCCGCCACTGAGCATCACCAGCACGGCGTCGTCGTCGTTGAACTCGCCGAGATACTTGCCGTGGGCGTCGTAGTTGAGTCGCCTCACGTCGTTGTCGAACCACACCTTTCGGCCTCCGAGCGTGGAGTGTCCGTGGCTCTTCAGCGTTATGCGCTTCACCTGGCGCTTCGTCAGGATGTTGCCCCTCACCGTTTTCGCCTTGATGAGCACGTCGGAGAAGTCTTTTTCTATGAACAGCGCCTGCCGCGTGTTCACCAGGTCTGGCTCAAGCGTCACCTTTATTATCTCGGCCTCGCCGTTGGGGTTGGCGGTGAAATAGCACACGCGCGACCCCGGCTTGCCCAACGTGAGGTCGTACTCGCGATCACGGATGACCGACGTGACGTTGAACCTCTTGATGTAGTAAGGGCCTTTCTTGCCGTCGCGGTACACCACGTTGTAGATGGTGCGCGAGTCGTTTCTCTTGAACACCTGCGCCCACAACACGTTCTTGCCCACGAAAATCTTGTCGGCCACCCTTATGACCTTGTACTTTCCGTCCTTGAAGAAGATGATTATGTCGTCGATGTCGGAACAGTTGCACACGAACTCGTCTTTCTTCAGTCCCGTGCCCATGAATCCGTCCTGCCTGTTGATATACAGTTTCTCGTTGGCGTCCACCACCTTTGTCACCTCAATGGTGTCGAACGAGCGCACCTCGGTGAGGCGCGGATGATCTTTGCCGTAGGTGTCTTTCAGGTGCTTGAACCACGCCACCGTGACGTCGGTCATGTGTGCGAGGTCGTGCTCTATGCCTTTCAGCTCGGCGTTGATTTTCGCCATGAGCTTGTCGGCCTTGTCCTTGTTGTATTTCAGTATGCGCTGCATCTTTATCTCGAGCAGTCGCAAATAGTCGTCTTCGCGTATCTCGCGCAGCAGCTTCGGCTTCCACGGCGTGAACTTCTTGTCGAGGAACAGCAACACCGCCTTTTGGTCGGCGGCTTGCTCGAAGGCTTTTTCCTTGTACATGCGCTCCTCTATGAAGATGCGCTCCAGGCTGGCGAAGAAGAGTTGCTCCTCAAGCTCTCCCTTGCGTATCAGCAGCTCTTGGCGCAGAAGGCCCATGGTGCGGTCGGTGGAGTGGCGCAGCACCTGCGACACCGTAAGGAACTGCGGCTTGGCGTCCTCGATGACGCAGCAGTTGGGCGAGATGTTTATCTCGCAGTCGGTAAAGGCGTAGAGGGCGTCGATGGTCTTGTCGGGCGACACGCCAGGAGCCAGTAACACCTGTATCTCCACGTGGCGCGCCGTCATGTCGATGACCTTTCTGGCCTTTATCTTTCCCTTCTCGATGGCCTTGGTTATGGAGTCTTGCAGCGACGCGGCAGTCTTGGAGTAAGGCACCTCGCTGATGACAAGCGTCTTGGAGTCGCGCTTCTCTATCTTGGCCCTGACGCGCACCACGCCACCGCGCTGCCCGTCGTTGTAGCGCGACACGTCGATGGCTCCCCCCGTGGGGAAGTCGGGGTAAAGGTGGAACTCCTCTCCGCGCAGGTAGCTGATGGCGGCATCGCAAAGCTCGTTGAAGTTGTGGGGCAGCACCTTGGAAGACAAGCCCACGGCAATGCCCTCGGCGCCTTGCGCCAAGAGCAACGGGAACTTCACGGGCAGGGTCACCGGTTCCTTGTTGCGCCCGTCGTAAGAGAGCTGCCACTCCGTGGTCTTGGGGTTGAACACCGTCTCCAAGGCAAACTTCGACAGGCGCGCCTCAATGTATCGCGGCGCGGCGGCGCGGTCGCCGGTGAGGATGTTTCCCCAGTTGCCCTGGGTGTCCACGAGCAGGTCTTTCTGTCCGAGCTGCACCAAGGCGTCGCCTATAGACGCGTCGCCGTGAGGGTGAAACTTCATGGTCTCGCCCACCACGTTGGCCACCTTGTTGTATCTGCCATCGTCCATGCGCTTCATGGTGTGAAGTATGCGGCGCTGCACGGGTTTCAGGCCGTCCTCAATATGAGGCACGGCACGCTCCAGGATTACGTATGAGGCGTAATCGAGAAACCAGTTCTTGTACATGCCAGAGAGGTGATGCACGGCACTGGCGTCGAAGCGATCAGCAGGCTGATAGTCGGAATGTTGATCCTCGGCAAGCCCGTCGTCTTGGTTGGTATCGTTGTTTCTTGTCTTATCGTCGTCCATGTAGTCGTATGATTTCTTGCAAAGTTAATAATTTATCCACCAAAAACGGTAAACAACGGAAACAAAATTCACGAAAAACGCCATTGCAAGGCATGGCCAGGACCGGGCGACATGTCCACGGGAATAATCGCCACAGAAAAGCATCATGATAACAAATCAGCGGGAAACGGAACTCAAACGACAAAAAATCTACGGACACCATGCGTCGACATTGAATTGTAAAATATTATTGCCAAAATTTAACACTTGACAACAGGGGCAAATAGAGCGGAAAAAGGGTAGCCTTCTGCCTCTTGGCAACTGCTTCGGGCGGTTTTTTGCCATTGACTGTTGCCGTTACGGTGTAATCGCGTCGCCGTTACACCGTAATGGCGACGCGATTACACCGTAACGGCGACGCGATTGCACCGTAACGGCACTGCGATTGCACCGTAACGGCAACGCGATTTTAGCATAAAAATGGCTATCGGAAACCACAGAAATCATAATATACTGATATTCAACATATTATCAAAATAGCCCATAATCGCGTCATTTGCGACCAAGAGACAGGTCGGTTGAAAAAAATCGATTCTCAGACGACCATTTGTAAAATATTATTACCCATGATAAATGGTGCGCCGACCCAAATGGAAATGCTCGACCGAGCATTCAAAAACATGGCCTTTGCCCTGTCAATACATTTTACGGTCTGCCGCCTCCTTGCCTATTATTAGAATTTTCCATACAGAAAGAGAGAGTTACTCGGAGTTTATTCTTAATTTTGCATCCGCTTTCAACTCTATACTTTCGCTCTCTCCTAAAAGCAACATGGCGATTTATAAGAATAAAGCGCATATATCAACAAACAAACAACGACAGACAAATGAGAACATGGATGCTTAGACTGGCTATTGTCGCGGTCTCCCCGACTTTAGCCACGCCAATGACGGCACAGCCTAAAGACTTACAAGCAAAGGTAAAGGAGGTGTTCCTTCAAAAGCTCGCCCAACAGGAAGTGGCGGCAACGAAGGGTGCCGACGATTTCAGGAAAGGCTTTTCCACCGACACCGAACTGCGACAAGACATCAAAAACAAGCAGATAGCCGACTACCGGGAAATGGTTTGGACGGCTTGGCGTGAGGCCAACCACGACTTCAAGGAAGACAAGCTAATAGCGCCACACGCCTTGAAAGCCAAAGAGCACGGCGCATGGCACCTGCCGGCCGCATTGGAGCCAAACGCCACAATGCCTTTCTATTTCGGAAGCAAGAAAGACGCACAGTCGCCCGCGCCCCTGTTCGTTTACTTGCATGGCTCTGGCCCCAAGGCGCAGGAATGGGAAGTGACATGGCAATGGGCTCAGATATTCGACGACGCGCCAAGCCTCTACTTCGTCCCGCAGATACCCAACGAGGGCGGCTACTACCGCTGGTGGCAGCTGTCGAAGCAATATGCCTGGGAGAAGCTCTTCCGCCAGGCCCTGGCCTACGGCGTGGCAGATGCCAACCGCCTGTATGTATTGGGCGTGTCGGAAGGCGGATATGGAAGTCAGCGCCTCGCCTCGTTCTATGCCGACTACTGGGCGGCGGCGGGACCAATGGCTGGTGGCGAGCCACTGAAAAACGCGCCGGCAGACAACTGCGCCAACATTGGCTTCTCATTCTTGACAGGCGCCGACGACATGGGCTTCTACCGCAACGTGCTCACATCGTACACGCAGGCCATGTTCGACTCCTTGCAGCTGGCGCATCCCCTATCGGCCGACAAGCAGCCTCTCTTCCGCCATCGCATAAACCTCGTGCCTGGCAAGCAGCACCACATAGACTATCGCCCCACTACCCCATGGCTGAAGCAGTTCAGCCGCAACCCTTACCCAAAGACAGTGTTGTGGGAAGACTTCGACATGGACGGTCGCCATCGCTCCGGCTTCTACAACCTGCAAGTGTTGGCGCGCCCATCCGACAACCGCACCAACTACGAGATGAACATCAACGGCAACCACGTTGACCTGCGGATAAGCGACGTGAAGTACACCACCGTGCAGAAAGACCCGCAATGGGGCATCGAGATGAAGTTCCATCGCGACTACTCAGAAGCCACGGGCGGCAAGGTGAGACTGTATCTCTGCGAGCAGTTGGTAGACTTGAGCAAGCCTGTCGAAATCACGATAAACGGCAAGAAGGTTTTCAGCGGCAAGGTGAAGGCGAGCCTGCAAAGCATGGTCAGCAGTTGCGCTGAATATTTCGACCCGTGCCGCGTCTACCCAGCGTATATAGACTTGGCTTACTGAATTACCGCGCAACGACGGACGTGCAGGGTGCGGGTAGGGATGGTTAGGGGCCGCCCGCAACCCGAATGGGGAAAACATCGGCAAATACGAACCTCGTTGTCATAAAAGAGGTTGAACATTTTTTGTAGGCCGGCATAAAACCGAAAAAGGCTTGTCCTTCGCTCACGCGGAAGACAAGCCTAAGAGAGAGAATTTATACTAAACTGATGTAAAAATAGAAATACCTTGCTTTATCGCTGCAACGGATACACAAGCTCAGGCTTGCGCGAGCCCTTCATCGTCGGCACCGACAGCTCCATGTCGCCAATGATGACACTGCTTGGGGTAACCACCGAATAGGTATAAGGCCTTACACAGTTGACTACCTGAGAAGAACTTGAGATAGCCTCAAGGTGCTTCATCTGGTCTTGCGTGGGCAGCGTAATGAGATTGGTCTTAACCAAAGTGCGCTCACCCGTCTTCAGGTCAACCCTGTACAAGCGTAGCGACGTGCAATCCGCGGGCTTGCTTATGACGTATGCGCAATCCACCTTGGCCTTCTTTGCCAACTTCACCAATGTCTTCTCCATCTTTGCGGCATTGGTGGTACCAGTGGCAGAAACGGTCAATGTGCCTATGCCGACACCAGGAATAGCCTGTGCGGGATCATTATACCATCGAGCCGAGCCAGTGCTCTTCAACGCATACTGGGCAGGAGTGACACGGTTGAGCATCATCTTGAACACGCCCTTGTCCACAATTGTCATTGTTGGCTGTGGCTTGAAGCCGTCAGCGTCGACAGTATAGTTGCCGTAAAGAGGCGTGCCGTTCCAGTCTGTGCGCGCTGTCTCGTTGGTTATCGTCAAGCGCTCATCCATAATTTTCTTTCCTATCTTCAAGCCAAGCGACTTGGGATTTTCAGCGAAAGAGGGTTGGGCGTAGAATTTGTCTGGCATGAGATAATTCTCCGTGAACACCTGACGCGCCGCGTCATCCTCATACATCACAGGGCCTTTATAGTCCTCTTTCAATGCAGGGGCGTTGCGCATAGCCATGCAAGCGTCGGCAAAGCGGCGAACCTTGGCCACGAGAGTGTCGAGAGGTGGCAACTCTGAGAAATGCTTATACTGCAAAACCATGTCGTCGGCAAGCCTCACGCGGTCTTCGTCCATGAACCGTGCGCTCACCTTAACGGTAATCATGTCGTGTGGCTGCTTGATGTTCACGTTCTCCGACGTGCTGCGATAAGAGTCAAGCTGGTCGCCGGAAATCTTTACCGACGTTCCAGTCAAGTACTTGTAATCCTCGAATATGGCAGAGAGGGTCTTGGCATACTGTTGCAGTTTCGCCATGTCTATCTCGCTGTCACGATCCTTGCTGTCAAAGACATAAGTACCGGGAGCAGAACGCTGCATGTCTGGAATCTTCTCCAAGGCAGATGGCAATGGGTTCTGGCTCAGATAGTTTTGCTTCCGCGCCATCATGTTGACGCTGTTCACGTAGGCCATGAACGAAGACTGCCAGAAGGAGCGGCGCAGTCCATTGTAAGAGAGCTCATCGTCTGACGTTCCGCCAATAATCAACGGTTGCATTGACACGTCGCTATTATGACGATAGTTGCCAAGCAGCACGTGGGTCATGATATTCGTCTTCCAAGGCGTGATGATGGCATCAGAGATTCCACCCAACTCACCCGTGACGCTGAACGAGCGATAGCGGTTAGTGATATATCCAGTCCAGAAAGGAGCGGAAGCGCCTTCCACACGCAAGCTGTCGACCGTGCGCTTCATCTCGTCTTTCATGGCAGAGAAGATGACATTGTCCACGTTGTCGTTCTTCTCCGTGAAAGCCGGAGCCGAGAGCGCTGGCGGAATGTTAAGGCCTTTCCGCGCACGCTGCGTCTCTATCTGGCTGACGAAGATGGCGGGCGATGAGGCCGTGACTGGCACCCAGCCCGACTCCGCTCCGCAAAAGCCTGTGAAAGTACTTGGCTGGTTGCCACCAGCCTGAATGTGAGAGAACATCGAAAGTGGTGTGCCGATAAGGCTCACGCCACGCACGAGCTCATCTTTGCGACCGTCCACGAAGACACGATACACCTCCACAGGAGTGACATTGAACGAGTTGATGCTTCCACCCTCACCCGTCATGGTGTAACCGCTCGTCACGGTGCGGAAATAGTAACCATACTCCTTGCCCTGCTTCTTTGCCTCACGGCGAAGCATTTGGCGAAGTTGCTCCTCAGTGTATGGGCTCTTGGTCTCTACCACGAGGTTAGACTGGCGGCTCACCGGGTCGTTGCCAAAAGAAGCGCGTCCATGACCGTTGCTGACAGGGAAACCGTCGAGCGGCACCCTGTTGACAAGGAATGAGCGCAATACGCCATTAACGACATTGTCAACACGGCGAGCCATAACACCCTCACTGTCATAAAGGTAGTAACCATTCATGTCGGTGCCAGCGTAATGGTTCAAGGTGGGGTCGCAGAACACCTGGAAGGAAGTCGGCAACACCGACTTGCCCACCATGTTCTTGAACGTCTCTCCACCCTCTTTCAAGCGATGACCCTCAAGCCTGTGACCGAAAATCTCGTGGAAGAACACGCCACTGGCCGGGCCTGACAATATGGCCGGGCCTGTGTAAGGATTGGCCACGGGAGCCTTGCGAAGTGCTTCCACACGCGTGAGCAAGTCCTTGGCCGAGGCAACCAGAACATCCTGCGATGGCAACGAGTCTGGATTGAAAGCGAAGTAATCTTGCATCAACGGCAGCTGCATGCCGTCGTCGGCAATGGCCTGCACCATCAGCATGATCCTTGCGGAGCGACGGTTCTGGGCTACCTCCGTGCCATCGGTGTTGACAACATACGAGCGCGACACCTCATAGTCGAGAGACACTGAGCCATAGGTGAGGCTCGCGTCTGCCTTGAACACGGCTGAAATGGCGTTGAGACGCTCCTGCCATGCCTTGTCGTTGAGCTTTAACTTATCAAGGTCATAAGGGTTCTCATAATATTTCTCCACGGGCGCGTCAGAGAAACAAGGAGCCTTGTCTTCTTCCGCCGTACTTGTGGATGCCTTGCTCTTCGCCTGTTGATATGCGGCAAGCGAATAGTTGTAGCGCGAAAGCGTCGCTTCCCACAGGTTTGTGGAGATGCCGTCAGTAGCGTTGTCGTCGTAAGGTATGGTCACCGTGGAGGCAGACCTTCCGTCACGACTTGGCATGCACTGCGAATTGTACTTGAAATTGTCGAACGACTTTTCGCCCAAACGAATCTGTGGCGTGACGTAGCGCCTACGGCTCTCGCTGTCGGAAGACGTTTTTCCAAAGCTGCTGCTTATCACGTGCTTATAAACGTCGTCGGCACGATAGCTCATGAAGTAGGGCTTCACCTGCTGCTTCTGCAGCTGGGCATAGTTGTGCGCCAACTCAGCCTTCAATGTGCCAAGCAGCTTGTCGGAAGAAGCCTGAGCGAAACCGCTGGCGCTAAAAAACGCCAACGATACCGCGAAGACAGTACCTCTTGTAATTAGTCTACTTTCTTTCATCGTTATAATTCTACCTTAATTCCGCAACACTATTATAAATTAAACTTTTTAAGTTCCTGAGCAACAAAAAGTTGCCCGGGATTTTGTCATATCGAAGATTTCACTTATCTTAGTGTTGCAAATATAAACAAGAGAATCCGACGGTAGACATGGCAAAAATACGAATTAAATCTGTGAAACTCACTCCTTTTGGGAGAATATTTTCGGGTCATGGAGCAATTTGACTCCACATTGTCATCTGTAATCGGGCACCACTAATGCTTAATTAATTTCAAAAAAATAAAGAAAGTCCGCTTGCCGTATCGTGCAACATTACATAGCGGTTATCAAACGCTATAGGAAAGATTACTTTTACAAATACACTATATAAAATAGGTATCTCTTATTCCTTAGAAGAGTTTGAGTTGCCATCAAAGGCATTTTCGTCGGGTACTACTTCCACATTCTCCAAGAATCCTGCCACGGACATGACCTCCACATTGAGAACATCAACATCATCTTGACTGATGTTGCCATAGTTCTTACTCGTAGGTGCTGAAAACACGTTCAGCTTTTTGCCTTTGCTCCATCCAAGCATACGGCCAAAGAGGGCAGTGGCATTAAGATAATCGCCCAACCGGTTGATAGGCTCAATCATCCCCGGGTCGTAGGTGCGGCCATGCTTGTTGGTATATACCTGCTCCGTACCAAAATGTAGAAGACAATGGCGCAGCTTATCTGAGAACTCCGCCAAAGCCTTGTTGAGCTTCTGAATATTCTCAACTGTGAAACAGCGTGGAGTGCCATGCCGGTTGGCACGATGGATAAAGCAGGCGCTGACTGTATCGGGACTCATGTCCATCATTTCGGCCAAACGGGAGATAATCACACCGTGTTCCGTGAGATACTTGTAGAGTGTGTCCTGCGACACTTTCATCTTTTCGTTTACCACATTATTATATATATACATTATATTTATATACACGAGGATTGATTCCTGGCCGCAAATTTACGCTTTATTCTGATAATCCGCAAGCTGAAAGGCAAAATTAACGATTTTAGGAGCGGTAATAGGCAAAAAAGCAGTAACTTTGCGCAAAATGTATACTCATTAGATATAAAATCATGGCAGAAGACGCATTCAAGAAGATTGTAAGCCATTGCAAGGAATATGGCTTCGTATTCCCAAGTTCCGAAATTTATCCCGAAGGTCTCTCGGCAGTTTACGACTACGGACCAAACGGCGTGGAACTGAAAAACAACATAAAGAAATATTGGTGGGATTCCATGGTGCTGCTCCACAACAATATCGTGGGCATCGACGCATCCATTTTCATGAACCCCACGGTGTGGAAGGCGAGTGGCCACGTTGACGCTTTCAACGACCCTCTCATCGACAACCGCGACTCGAAGAAGCGCTACCGCGCCGACAACCTCATCGAGGACCAGATAGCGAAATACGAGGAGAAGATTGACAAGGAGGTGAAGAAGGCCGCCAAGAAGTTTGGCGACGCTTTCGACGAGCAGAAGTTCCGCGAGACCAACCCTCGCGTGCTGGAGCACCAAAAGAAGCGCGACGAGCTGCACGCTCGCTACACCGAGGCCATGCAAGGTCCCAACCTTGAGGAACTGAAGCAGATCATCCTCGACGAGGGAATAGTGGACCCCATCAGCGGCACGAAGAACTGGACCGACGTGCGCCAGTTCAACCTCATGTTCTCCACGGAGATCGGCTCAACCGCCGGCTCCACCAACAAGATTTACCTGCGTCCGGAGACGGCCCAGGGCATCTTTGTCAACTTCCTCAACGTGCAGCGCACCACTCGCCAGAAGCTACCGTTCGGCATTGCCCAGATTGGCAAGGCTTTCCGCAACGAGATAGTGGCACGCCAGTTCGTGTTCCGCATGCGCGAGTTTGAGCAGATGGAAATGCAGTTCTTCTGCCAGCCTGGCACGGAGATGCGCTGGTTCGAATATTGGAAGAAGGCTCGCCTGGCATGGCACGAGGCTCTCGGCATGGGCAACGACAACTATCGCTACCACGACCACGAGAAGCTCGCCTTCTACGCCAACGCCGCCACCGACATCGAGTTCAAGATGCCGTTCGGCTTCAAGGAGGTGGAGGGCATCCACAGCCGCACCAACTACGACCTCTCGCAGCACGAGAAGTTCAGTGGCACGAAGATGCGCTATTTCGACCCCGACAAGAACGAGAGCTACGTGCCTTACGACGTGGAGACATCCATCGGCGTGGACCGCATGTTCCTCTCCGTGATGTGTCACGCCTACCAGGAGCAGAAGCTCGACAACGGCTCTACCCGCGTGGTGCTGTCGTTGCCTGAGGCATTGGCTCCTATCAAGTGCGCCGTGCTTCCATTGGTCAACAAGGACGGACTGCCAGAGAAGGCGCAAGAGATTCAAGACGAGCTGAAGTTCCACTTCACCACACACATCGACGCCAAGGACTCCATCGGCAAGCGTTATCGCCGCGAGGACGCCATCGGCACGCCTTATTGCGTCACCGTGGACGGCCAGACCCTGGAAGACAACACCGTGACCTTGCGCCACCGCGACACCATGGAGCAGGAGAGGGTGAACGTCAACGAGCTGCGCGCCATCATCGAGGATCGCGTGAGCATCACGTCGCTTCTCAAGAAACTTGCCAAGGAAATCAAGGACTTCTAAGACAAGAACAAGCAAGTGTTTAAATATGCTGAATAAAAAAACATCAAGAATGGGCAGGAAAGCCATGTTTTTCATGGCTTTCTGCCTTTCCTCTTTCATTTTCCTGCTTGGCTCTTGTTCGGAATCGGACAACACGGTAGAGGAATTTCCAGACTGGAAAAACACCAACGTCAATTATTGGGACAAGCTCTACGCCGAGACACAGGCAAAGGTAACGGCTGGCGATGCCTCCTGGAAAGCTTTCAAGAGCTATAGCATCGAGGACAGCCTGCAATCGCCCAACACAGATTACATCATAGTCAACGTGCTCACGGCCGGCAAGGGCTCCGGATGCCCTATCTATTCCGACTCGGTGCGCGTGCGCTACACGGGCCAGCTCCTGCCCTCCACCTCATACCCTCAGGGCTATGTCTTCGACACGACCAACAAGAACGGAGCCACCGACGCCACGGCTGGCGTTGCCGACATGAAGATGAGCGACCTCACGGCAGGCTTTGCCACCGCGCTGCAACGCATGCACATTGGCGACCAATGGGATGTATACATACCATGGACATTGGCCTATGGCGAATCGGGCAGCAGTTCGATACCCGGATACTCTGTGCTGAAATTCAAGATACAACTCTTGGCTTACGCAAGGGCCGGGGCAAGCCTTCCGCCGTTTAAGTAAACCGCTAAGTTAACGTCTTAAATTTCAAGAAGATACTCATCTTATTGACCATAAAAGAGAATATGACCATAAAACAAATTCAGTCGAAAGGCAAAGGACTGTTGTTTTTCTTCCTGCTCCTTGTGTCGGCCACGGCTATAACGTCGTGCAGCGACGATGAGACTTATGCCGACCAGGTGAAACGCGAGCGCAGCGCCATAAGCGCCTATATCGCCGACTCCGCGGTTAACGTCATCTCGGAGGAGCAGTTCCGCAACCAGAACTACACCACCGACGTATCGAAAAACGAGTTTGTGCTCTTCGAGTCGAGCGGTCTCTATATGCAGATCGTGAGAAAGGGCTCGGGCAAGCCCATCGCCTCCGGCGAGTCGGCACGCATACTGTGCCGCTACACCGAGCGCAACCTCATGACCGACTCCATACAGGCAAGCAACACCATATCGCCTTACTATTATCGCTATGTGGAGGTGATGAGCGTGACCAACAACTCGGGCACGTTCTCCGGGAGCTTCGAGCAGAACACGAGCTTGATGTACCTTTTCTACAATAGCACCGCCATACCAAGCGGATGGCTTGCAGCACTGCCCTACGTCAACATTGGCAGGTATGTCAACGACGGCGACGAGCTGGCAAAGGTAAGGCTCATCGTGCCGCACGACCTTGGACAGCAATATGCCACTTCCGGCGTGTATCCATGCCTGTACGACATAACATTCGAAAGAGGAATATAACTTTCAAAAAACCAGGGGTCGGCCTTGTGCCGGCCCCTAATAATATGCATAACCCTTGAATCAAATAAAACCAAAAGAAAAATGACTCTAATCAAATCGATTTCCGGTATTCGCGGAACCATTGGCGGCCACACGGGCGACACGCTCAACCCTCTTGACATAGTAAAGTTCACCACTGCCTACGCCACGTTCATTCGCCGCAGCAAGCAGTCGGACAGCAACACCATCGTGGTGGGACGCGACGCTCGCATCTCGGGCGAGATGGTGAAAAACGTGGTCTGCGGAACACTCATGGGCATGGGCTACGACGTGATAAACATTGGCCTGGCCACCACGCCAACGACAGAGCTGGCCGTCAGGATGAGCCACTCTGCCGGCGGCATCATCATCACCGCAAGCCATAACCCTCGCCACTGGAACGCGCTGAAGCTCCTCAACCAGGAAGGTGAGTTCCTCACCAAGGACAATGGCAACGAGGTGCTCACCATCGCGGAGAAGGAAGACTTTGAATATGCCGACGTTGACCATCTCGGCAAATACACTGAGGACAACTCGTACAACCAACGCCACATAGACTCGGTGCTCAACCTCAAGCTCGTTGACACGGAGGCCATCCGCAACGCTCATTTCCACGTCTGCGTAGACTCGATCAACTCCGTGGGCGGCATCATCCTGCCTCAGCTCCTCGATGCCTTAGGCGTTGAGTGTAAGTTCCTTAACGGCACTCCTAACGGCGACTTCGCCCACAACCCTGAGCCATTGGAGAAAAACCTCGGTGGCATAATGACGGAAGTGGCCAATGGCGGCTACGACCTTGGAATAGTGGTTGACCCCGACGTTGACCGCCTGGCCTTCATACAGGAGAACGGCAAGATGTATGGCGAGGAATACACTCTCGTCAGCGTTGCCGACTACATACTCGACCACGTGAAAGGCGCGACCGTGAGCAACCTCTCCTCCACTCGTGCCCTGCGCGACGTGACCGAGAAGCATGGCTGCCAGTATTTCGCTTCTGCCGTTGGCGAGGTGAACGTCACCACGAAGATGAAAGAGGTTGGCGCCGTCATCGGCGGCGAGGGCAACGGCGGAGTGATTTATCCAGAGAGCCACTATGGTCGCGACGCCTTGGTGGGCATAGCCCTCTTCCTCAGCTCCATGGCACAGAAAGGCTGCAAGGCTTCAGAACTGCGCGCGTCGTACCCCAACTATTTCATGGCGAAGAACCGCATCGACCTTCAGCCTGGCACCGACGTCGACGCTCTCCTGGTAAAGGTGAAGGCTAAGTTCGAGGGCAGAGACGACGTGAAGGTGACCGACATCGACGGCGTGAAGCTCGATTTCGCCGACTGCTGGGTTCACATGCGCAAGTCGAACACGGAGCCCATCATCCGCGTATACTCTGAGGCGAAATCCATGGAGGAGGCCCAGAAGATAGCAGAGAAGATGGCTGCGGAACTTAACAAATAATAAACTTATCGTAGGTACGCAATACCTCATAAATTAAGTCGGAACACAGTTTATGTATTCCGGCTTATTTTTATTCCCAAACATAATACCCAACTGCATACGCCCACAAGAGGTTTACGCCAACCGAAAAACAGCCTCACCATTATACGGAATTAAATTAGACCATATTTAACGATTTGTGTTATTTGTAGATGTTGGTTTTCATACCCAAAAACACAAAACATCTTGGACTATGGCAAGAAGACTTTACCCTATCGGAATACAAACGTTTGAGGAGTGAAAGACAACTATACACATACAATAAAAGAGAGCGACCCGAAAGAGCCGCTCTCTTCTTATTTATTTTCGTCAAAAAAATAGTTACGTGGTTGTCATATTTATACCTGAACGTCCTTGTTCACGTTCTTTGAGAGGAACGCGGCATAGCAGAACATGTAGACCACTGCGATCAGAGGCACGATGTAGGAAAGCATGTAGTTGAGCGTAGCGTCGGCCACCGCGTTCTGGATAAGAGGCAGCACGCCACCACCGACAACCATCATCATGAAGATGCCGCTTGCCTTCTCGGTGTACTTGCCCAGGCCCTCTGTGGCGAGATTGAAGATAGACGACCACATGATGGAAGTGCAGAGACCGCAAAGCACCAAGAGGATTGCGCCAAGAGGCAAGGTCACGACCTGGAAGCTTGAACCGGTGAACACTGGCAGCGAGCCCGTGATGGTCTTAGGAAGGAACATGGCCAGGAGAATGAGAATAATGGCTGTGCCCGTTGTCGTCAACATCATGGCACGGCTTGAGACCTTAGAGGCAATGAAGCTTGAAATGAGACGACCCACAAGCATCAAGAACCAATATGTGCCAGCGGCAAAGCCTGCTACGGCAACTGCCTGAACGGTTGGGTTGAGACCCACCACGCCGGCACCCGCGTCGGTAGTGTCGGAGATGTAGAAGTTCAATGTGCCGGGGATGCCACACTCCACGCCCACATACACGAAGATGGCGATAACGCCGAAGGTGAAGTGACGGAAGACGAAAGGCGTATGCTCGAACTTCACGTCGCCCTCCATCTGCTTCGGGTTCTCGATTGGGACGAAGAGCAACACGAAGAACGTCACGAGGAACACGCCCATGGCCATGTAGAGCACGAGGTTGACATCGCTCATGGCCGTGTCCTTAGTCACGGTGCCGATAAGCGCGCCCACGAGCATTGGGGTCATGGTGCCGAGCAGGGAATTGAACGTGCCACCGATGAGGTTGAGCTGGTTGCCACGGTTGCCGCCTCCGCCAAGCTGGTTGAGCATCGGGTTGACGACGGTGTTGAGCATGCAGACGGAGAAACCGGAGATGAAAGCACCTACAAGGTAGATGACGAAGCCCGTCATGCCCTCAGAGAAGCCGGAGAGGAACTGCACGAGCACGCCGAAGAAGCCGAAGGCTATGCCAAGGAGAGCAGTCTTCTTATAGCCAATCTTCGTGAGCAAGTTGCCGGCGGGAATACCCATGAACAAGTAAGCGAAGAAGTTCATGAAGTTACCCATCATGCCGAGCATGTTGCTACCGCCAATCATGGGCTGATTCTTCCAGATGACGCCGATAGGAGCGGCGAGGTTGGTCACGAAGGAAATCATTCCGAAGAGGAAGATACATGCTACGATGGCGATGGCGCGACCGTTGGTGTTTGTTTTTGACATTATGATATAAGTTTTAGTTAATTTAGTTTTTAAAAGAGTTTATTAGGATATACGCCCTCGTCCACGAGTTTCTGTATCTTTGCCACCACGCCCGGACGGTCGGCTGAATAAGTCACGCCAAACCACTTAGAGGTCGTGTCGAGCACCTCGCAAGTAGCCTTTCCGGCCTTGATGAGCTTGTCTACGACCCAAGGGATAAGGTATTCGGCCTTAGGATTGGCCTTTGTTGTAGGCAGGTCGAGGAACTCCTTGAAAAGCTTGTCAGAATACTCGAAATACTCTGGAGTGAAGCCCCACACGTTCATCGAGACAGGAGTGTTGTCGGCAGTAGTCACCCACTGGCCGTTGTCGTCCTTGTAGCTCACCTTGCCCTCTGCGTTGCGGAGGATCTCTGTGCGCTCCACGCACGAGGTGAGGTGACCGTTCTCGTCTTTCTCGCACACGCCACGGCTCACGCTTCCATTGTCGGACAGGGTGTTGGCCACGCGGAAGCCCACCATGGCATACTTGCCATTGCTGCCCTCTGGAAGCTCGGAGAGGAACTTGCCGATGACCTTGAAGCAGTCGCGGTTGTAGAAGTCGTCGCAGTTGATAACGCAGAAAGGCTCCTTGATGACATCCTTGGCCATCATCACGGCGTGGTTGGTGCCCCAAGGCTTCGTGCGACCGTCGGGCACGCCGTATCCCTCGGGAATCTTGTCGAGGCTCTGGAAAACTATCTCGCAAGGGATATGGCCCTCATACTTTGAGAGAATCTTCTCGCGGAAGTCTTGCTCGAAATCTTTGCGAATGACCCAGACAATCTTTCCAAAACCAGCTTGAATGGCATCGTAGATGCTATAGTCCATTATGGTCTCACCGTTTGGGCCCAGTCCGTCAAGTTGTTTCAAACCACCATAACGGCTACCCATACCAGCAGCTAATAACAATAATGTAGGTTTCATAAATCCGTATATTTTAATGATTGGTTCATTTAGTCTTATCAGTATGCAAAGATACCCTTTTTATATGATACATTCACTAAATAACGCCAAAATTTTGTAATTTTGTAACACTAAAAAGAATACCATCGCATGCCCATAACAGAAATACACAGTTTAGACGCCGCTGGAGTGGCCGTCTACCACCGTTTGACCGATCACCAGCTCCGCAACCGCCTCCATCCCGAAGACGGCACGGTGATAGCCGAGAGCCCCAAGGTCATCAACGTGGCTCTCGACGAGGGTCTCCTGCCCATATCCCTGCTCTGCGAGGCTCGCCATATCGAAGGCGATGCCGCCGACATCATCAAGCGTTGCGGTGACATACCGGTCTACACCGGCAGTCGCGAGCTTCTCGCCTCGCTCACCGGCTACACGCTGACGCGCGGCGTGCTCTGCGCCATGCGGCGGCCACAGCAGCCCAAGTGGCAAGAGCTGTGCGAGAAGTCGCGCCGCGTCGTCGTCCTCGACGCGGTGTGCGACACCACGAACATCGGGGCCATCTTCCGCTCCGCCGCGGCCCTTGGCATAGACGGCGCGCTGCTCACCACCGACAGTTGCGACCCTTTCAACCGCAGGGCCGTGAGGGTGTCGATGGGCACGGTGTTCAAGTTGCCCTGGGCCTGGCTCGACGCCCCGCTCCCCACCCTTCGCGAATGCGGATTCAAGACCGTGGCCATGGCGTTGCGGCACGACAGCATCGCCCTCGACGACCCAAGGCTCAAGGCCGAGCCACGTCTCGCCGTAGTGATGGGCACTGAAGGCGATGGCCTGCCCACCGAAGCCATCGACGATGCCGACTACGTGGTGAAGATACCAATGGCGCGAGGTGTCGACTCGCTCAACGTGGCGGCAGCCTCAGCCGTGGCGTTTTGGGAATTGGGGAAACAGAAAGCCCAGACTTTGTGAAACACACAGTCTGGGCATAGAAAAATGAATGAATAAATTCAATTATTAATAAATCAGGGTTCCCGAAAGGCACCAGTAGCTGTTGCTGCCGCCTTCTGGCGCGCCCTGCGGTATCTTGACGTTGACGGTATGCTTGCCTGCTTTCAGGTTGCCAACATAGATATATTCAGGATTTGTCACTGTGCCTGGACACCAGTTGGAGCGACTTAGGTCAGACGAACTAAGTCCGTTGGAGAAGTTGCCGGAGCAAGGGTTGTTGTTGCGATAAGTTCCGCAATCGTCGCGCCAAGGGATGAACGTTATTATCTTCTGTCCGTCCACGTAGATGGTATTGGGCTTTTGGTTGAACTCGTCGCCGCCCCCCCAGCCGCCATGACCGGTTGTGAGATAATAGAGGCGAGCGTTTTTCACGTCGTCCTTCAGCTCAAAGGTCGTTGTCAGCGAGTCGTTGAGCATGAATGTGGGATAAGGTTGCCCAGCCTGCTCCATGTAGTTGACGGTGTTGAACAAGGGCAATGTCTTCTGCACCTTGTGGTCTCCGTCAGGATAATATTTCAGTTTCAGGCTCAACTTGTGACCCTTGGCATCCCAGTTGCCGATGTAGGCGCCTATCCACACCTCGCCCTTCAGCTGTTCGGCAACCGATGTCACCTCCGTCTTATAGGTCACAGAGTCCACCCATGTCTGCCCAGGCACTTTGTTGTGGTTGTATTTGCGCACGCCAAATCCCGTGAAGAACCTCATCAGCTCCAGCGGCACGTCATATCCTGCCGTCGACGTGAGTCCGTGATAGTCGGTGTCGCCACTGTGAAACGACGGCACGCTGTTCAAGTCGCGCAGGGCGTCTATGAACGATTGCGCCTTGCCTGTGGGAATCATGAATATGGATCCCGTGCGGTCGTAGGCGTCACCATCGGAATATTGCACGGCCTCGACGAACACCTGACGGTCGCTCACGCTGTCGGGCAGTTGCACTTTCTTCAACACCACGGTGCCACCGGCGGCCACATACGTCTTGCCAGCCTCAAGCTGTCCGTCGGGCAACTTGGCGTTGTTGAAGCATATTGTCTGCTGGTCGAACACGGGCACCACTATCACCCCACTCTGGTTGATAGCGTATGAATAGTTGCTTTCGTCGAGATAATGTCCCCAGTCGGCGGGCAACAGCTCCGTGGGCTTCTTCACGGCCTTTATGCCAGTGGCCTCCTGCACGGAGTCGCCGTTTCTCACCACGCGCAGCACAAGGCCGTCGGGCACGCCTGCCCACGTCTGTGGAGTGCCACGGAACGCCAAGTCGTTGGTATACCACACGTCTATGGTGTTTGAGTTCACTACCGTGCGCACTACCTTGCAGTTGAGCCCAAGGTATTTCTCTTCCCTCAACTCCTTGAATCCCTTGCCATACTCAAACGGGATGTTGGTGTAAATCAACTCATCGTTTGGCATTATGGCACGGCGATAACTGCACTGGCGGCTATAGTCGATATAGCTTTCACGGCGCGGAAGTCGTGGCTTTGGCGTTTCCGCCTTTTCTTTTTTTTTGTCTTTTTTACTCTCTGGCCATACGCTTTCCAGCTTCACCTGGTCGCCAAACACCTTCATGACCGTGCTTCCCGGGTTCACCTTGCCCTTGTAAAGCGAATGGTAGGTCACCTCTATACCCTTGGCCTTCTTCAGCTTGGCGGCATAGTTTTGCGCTTCGGCAGCCGTGCACATCAGCAGGCTGGCGAAGAGAATGCAGATTTGTTTCATGCATTATATATTAAGTTGTTTGCAATGTATGAAGATTCGCGTGCGCGACTTACTCTGTAGCGCGCAAGCCCTCCACGTCATTTCTTCTTCCCGTCTTTCTGCTTGCGCCTCCCGAAAGTGAAAAGCTCACGAAGGCTGCCAAAGTCTTTCTTCAAGATAAAGCCCACGCCCTGGGTGTTGAGCGAGTTGCGCGTGAAATAGCGGTCGTTGGTCTGATTATAGACGTGCACGCTGAAGTTGCCGTTGGGGAAGATGAGATAGCGCAAGTCGAAGTCGCCAATAAACGACGTGGTGGCGTTGGCGTTGTCGCGATAGCCAAACTGCCCGTTGAAAATCAGGCGGTTGTTGAGCAAGTTGCCACTGAACAGTCCCTCATACTCGGCATTGTTGAAGCCTTCGTCGCCTGTCGAGATGTTGGCCCCGAAGTTCCAATTGTTGCTTTTCATCACGCTTCCCAACACGTTGTTGATTTGTTGGCTCAAGGTTCCGCTGAGCAGGCTCTGCATGGCGAGAGTCGTTTGGTTCATGCCCTGCGTGCTGGAGTTGTTGTTTCCGCGAGAATAGAACCGGCCCACGGCAAGCAGGTAGAGCACCTGCTGGTTCATCTCCTCCTCGCCGTTGATAAGACTGTAGATCATCTGCTTGGTGTCTGAGCTCATGGTGGGGAAGTCGAGGTCGAAGGCGACACGTGGCGCTTCCGGCGTTCCGCTGATGTTCATTATGCAGTTGGCCTTGACATTGTTAGAAGAGAAGCTGCGGCCCATCTGCAGGTCGGAGAGGCTCACGGAGGCTATTGGATAGACGGCCTTGAGCTTGAGCAGCGCGGCGAAGGGGTCGCCGCCGAAGGTGATGGTTCCGCCCTGCGTGAAGTTGAACTCCTTTCTTATGATGTTCTGCACCGTGATGCGGTAGATGCCCTTTTCCACGGTGTAAGTGCCGAAGATGTCGAGTCCGCCCTTATTAAAATATGTGGCGCGCAGCGTGCCGTTCCCGTTAAGCGTAATATAGTCGCCCGACGCCTTGTCGGTGATAAGGCGCATCGTGGCGTTGGGGTTCACGTTTATCAGGAAGTTGAGGTGGATGTCGGTGGGAATGTCGGGCGCGTCGGCTGAGTCGGCCATCGCCACGGAGTCTGGCCGGGCTGCCACGGCGTCACGGTCGTGCCAACTAATGAAGTCGTCGGTGGATGTCGAGGAGGTGCTCGTGATGTCGTAGACCACCTCAGAACCTTTCGTGGGCGTGACATTCATGTTGACGTCGAGCGTCCCAGGCCTACTTCTCAACGTGATGTCGCCCGTGCCGAACACCTTGCCATAGAAGTTGCTGCCGTCAGCCCCATTCGTGTTGAACGCGAGCAAGTGGTCGGCATGGGCCGCTATGTCGGTCGTGATGTGGCTGATGTGCCGGTGGTGGATGGCCCCGTTGACAAGTCCGCGGTTACCGTATTCGTCGATGATGGTGTCGCCGGGCAGTTGTATCTCGTTCTCTATGAAATGAACCTTCCCGCGATTGACCTGATAGCGCACGCCTGTGGGTTTTATGGTCATCATGCCATCAGTAACGATGTCGCCCGTGAGGTTGAGCTTGCTCAGGTCGCCCCACAGTCTCAGGTCGCCGTTGCCGCGAAGGTCAACGTTTTCGAGGAAACTGGAGCAGAGCGTGCCAAGAAACTCGGCGCGCGTGTTGTCGAGCTTCATGCCCAGGTCTATGTAATGGTGCTTCGTGGAGACGTAACCGTCGATAAACGTATTAGACGGTATCAGCCCCGAGGCCCCTTGTATGGTGTCGTTGGTGACGCCCTTGATGTTTATCTGTCCCTCGCTGAATTTCCAACCCACGTTGGCACGAAGGGTGCCGAGACGTCCCTCGATAAGCTTGAAACGGTCTACACGCAAGGCCGCCGTGACATCGGGGCTGGCAAAGAGCCCCTTCACGCTCGCCGTGCCCGACGCCGCGCCACTGAACTCCACGGAATGGAAGTTGACGAGGTTGAGGATATAGTTCACGTTGACGTTCGACAGGTGGGCGGTGAGCGAGTCGTTGGCGTTGTCAGACCCCGTGCCCGACACGAGCACGCGCTGCGAGCCACTGCTTATGGCGAAGTCGTGGACCTCAAGATGGTTCTTGCTGTAAAGCACGGTCGAAGGGTGCACCATAAACAACGTGTCGCCGACATGGAACCGCGACTTATTGAAGTTGACGAGCGCGAGCGTCTTGCCGTCGGGTGTCTTGCGGAACGCCACGTCGGCTCCCAAAGCCCCGCGAAGCCTCTGCGCCTTGGCGTGGTTGTCGAGCGATATTTGCGCCGCGATGCGGTCGAAACCCGCCGAGAGTTTCAGTCCTATGTCTGTGCCCACCTTCTCGTCGCGCATGTTGGTGAATCCGCCATCCACGGAGAGCATGTCACCCACCGTGCGCACCTTGGCGCCGACGCGCTTAAAGTGGCGGTCGCCCCAAACCACGTCTGGAGCTGAGACATCGGCGTCGAGCGAGCTTCCGTCCCTGCCGAAAGAGGCTTTCACCGACACGGTGTCGAGAATGTCGAGCGGCATGTTGAGGAAAGGCCGCGCCCAGTTGCTGTCGGTCAAGCGCGCCACGAAGCTCACGGCTCCCGTGTTTATGGGTCGATAACGGAACGGGGCGAGATTGGTGATGCCTGGCAGCTTCTTCACGATGACGTTCTCTATCGCTTGCGGCAAGGCCGCATAGTCGAACTTGCCATAGACCGCCGCCATGCCAAAGTCGCTGTGCATGAGCAGGTAATGCCCATGCTGAGAATGGCCGGCACGCAGGCTCAGCGAGTCGAGGGTATAGCTGTCGTCGCCTTGCCGCATCACGAAACTGCCCAAACGCAGGTAGCCGTCTATGGTGTTGATGTCGCGTCCACGCAAGTTGGTGTCTACCGTTCCGCTGTAAGTGGCCTTTGCCAGGCGACCGTTGAGCAGGCGCAACGCCGAGGGCAAGAAGTGCCTGACAGAGCCTTTCAGCTTGACGGCCTTCTCGCCCCCCGAGAGTTTCACGCAGCCATCCAAGGCGAGGCTGATATTGGGATCGTCGATGCTCACACGCCCCTCGGCCATGCCTCCGGCGAAAGTGGCATTGAGCGATATGTTGCGATAAGCGTAAGCGTTGTAGTCGAACCGCTTCACGTTGCCCTTGAGTTCGAAATGCTTTGCCTTGATGTCGCCGCTGCCAAGGACATCAGCGGCAAGAGTGCCAAAATGCTCGTTGCCAAGGACTTGTCCCAGGTTGAACGCGTCGGTCGCGATGTGTCCGCCAACTCGCGTCCCTTGCTTGTTGAGGTCGAGCACGGCCGTTCCGGCGCTCGTGCGCAGCTTTCCCTTGGCGTAAAGGTCCTGTCCCTTGCCCGACGCCGTGCCATTGAAGGCGATGTCGCCCAATCGCGTCACGGCATCCGGAACCTTGCCGGCAAGATATTTCACGACATTGGCGTTGGCATTGAACTGCCTCACGTCGGCATGCCATCTCATGGGCTTGCCTGTCGTGAGCCACCCCACGGCGGAGAGACGGAAGTCGGACGGCTTGTTGAAATCATGGAATCCGGCATAGCGAGGCATGGCGACGTCGAGCTGGCTTAACATGATTCTCGCCCCCTTGCCCCGAGCCGACAGCTTGAGCAGGACGGGCCTGTTGATTGACGAGAGCGCGGGAACGAAAGCGCGAAAGTCGTGAGGGTTGACTCGTGACGTTGCCAAAGCGAGGGAAAAAGAACGCGAGCCCTTGTTTGCCTCCGCATGGGGAATGAATATCTCCGTGCCAGGCATGGCCAACGAGAAGTTGTCTATGGCCACCGACTTCTTCGTGGCCTCGGCCTTGAACGAGAGCGACTTGATGTCGAGCCCCGAAGCCTCGCGTAGCGACAACTTCTTCAAGAAAGCGTGATAGGAGTCGCCGTCAACTATGTCGAAGACTATGTGGGAGCTTATCTCAGAAATGTCAAAATGGTTGACGTCGAAAGTCTTGAGCCGTGGCTTGTCCCATCTGTTCCAAGCCACTTTGCCGTGGCGGATGATGAGACTGTTGATGGCAAGGTTTAGGCGCGACTTGTGGGTGGTGTCCTTTGAGGCGAGCGAGTCGACAACAAATTGGAAGTTGGGCTTCGCAGCCGCGTTCTCTTTATACAAGTTAAGCTTCGGTGTGAACACTTGCGCCGAGGTGATGGTAATCTTACCCCTCGCCAAGTCGGTATAACTGAACTTGGCGGAAAGGCGCGACGCCCACAGCATGCGCTTGCCACGCTTATCGAGTATTGCCACGTCGTCTATGATAATGCGATTGAAGATGCCCACGTCTACCCTGCCAACCGACACTGGCGTACCGAACTTATTGGATATGGCCGATGCCACTGCGGTTCCCAGCGTGGATTGGACGACAGGAACGCGCACCATGACCATGGCGGCAAGGCAAAGGCCCACCGTCAGCCACACGAGATAATTTATTATTCGCCTTAGCTTCTTCAATAGAAACGGAAATGTGATGCCGAAGTTAACTTCATGCAAAATTAAGGAAAAAATAATCCTTATAAAAGAAAAAGACAGACGATTTATATTAATTGGCCCAAAAAAGTATTAAATTTGCACACAAACTACATCAAACTCTTTTTATCTGTTCTATGGCAAATGTAATTAAGTTGCGCAAAGGCTTAGACATTAACCTGGCAGGGAAAGCCGTGAAAGAGAAAGTGGCTACGCCACAATCCTCCGTTTATGGCCTTTCCCCGTTGTCTTTCCCCGGCATCACTCCAAAGCTGTCGGTAAAGGAAGGCGACCACGTGCTCGCCGGAGAGCCACTGTTCGTGAGCAAGCAATGTCCTGAGTTGGGCTTTGCGTCTCCAGTTAGCGGCACTGTGAAAGCCGTGGTAAGAGGGGCCCGACGCAAGGTCCTAATGGTTACAATTGAGGCTGACACTACCCAGCAGGCTCATGATTATGGCAAGGCCAATGCCGCCGCCCTTGACGGCGAGGCCGTGAAAGGCAAGCTCTTGGAAGCAGGCCTCTTCGGGTATATCAACCAGCTGCCTTATGGCGTGGTGGCGAGCCCTCAGACACAACCCGACGGCATCTTCGTGTCAGCGCTGCGCGACATGCCCTTGGCGTGTGACTTCGAGGTGGAGCTTCAAGGCAATGAGGAGGCGTTCAAGACTGGCCTCAAGGCTTTAAGCCGCATAGCCACGGTGCATCTCGGCACTGGCGCGAAGCAAACGGCGCAAGCCCTGACAAACGTGGAAGACGTTGACCTGAACGTCTTTGACGGCCCTTGCCCGGCGGGAAACGTTGACGTGCAAATAAACCACGTGGCACCGATGAGCAAGAACAAGACCGTGTGGACGGTGGACCCGACGGCTGTCATCTTCATCGGTCGCCTGTTCCTCACCGGGAAGGTTGACCTGACACGCACCATCGCGGTGGCAGGAAGCAGGGTGAAAGCTCCTTCCTATACCGACGTGAAGGTAGGCACGCCACTCGAAGACATCCTCGCAGGAAGGCTGGAAGAGGCCGGGCACTCACGCATCATCAACGGCAACCCTCTCACCGGTACGAAAGACGGCATCGACGGATTCCTCGGCGCGCACACGTCGGAGGTGACCGTGATACCGGAGGGCGACGACATCGACGAGACCTTGGGATGGATTCTCCCACGCACCAAGCAGTTCTCGGTAAACCGCAGCTATTTCTCATGGCTCTTCGGAAAGAAGAAGGCCTACGACCTCGACGCGCGCGTAAAGGGCAGTGAGCGCCACATGATAATGAGCGGAGAATACGACAAGGTGTTGCCAATGGACATCTACGCCGAATATCTCATCAAGGCCATCATAGCCGGCGACATCGACAAGCAAGAGCAACTCGGCATCTACGAGGTTACTCCAGAGGATTTCGCCCTCGCCGAGTTCGTGGACAGCTCAAAGCTGCCATTGCAGAAACTCGTGCGTGAAGGTCTCGACACATTGAGAAAAGAAAACGCATAAGCCAGGCGGCAAGGCCTTGGCAACATTCTTTCAACATTAATCACACAATCCAATATTAATCCAATATTTGGAATGAACGCAATAAAAAAATATTTCGACAAGATACGGCCCAACTTTGAGGAAGGCGGCAAGCTGCATGCCCTGAGAAGTGTGTACGAGGGATTCGAGTCGTTCCTTTTCGTACCTAACGCCACGTCAACGAGCGGTGCCTCCATCCACGACTCCATCGACTCAAAGCGCATCATGAGCTTCGTGGTAATAGCGTTGATACCCGCCCTGCTCTTCGGCATGTACAACGTGGGCTATCAAAACTATCTCGCCGCCGGCAAGCTTGCCACGGCCTCTTTCTGGAGCATCTTCGGCTTTGGCTTCCTCGCCGTGCTGCCAAAGATTCTCGTGAGCTATATCGTCGGCCTGGGCATCGAGTTCGCTTGGGCGCAATGGAAAGGCGAGGAGATACAAGAGGGCTACCTCGTATCGGGCATCATCATCCCGCTCATAATCCCTGTCACCACACCGCTGTGGATTCTGGCGTTGGCTTGCGCCTTCGCCGTGATCTTCTGCAAGGAAATCTTCGGAGGCACGGGCATGAACATCTTCAACGTGGCCGTCGGCGCGCGCATGTTCCTGTTTTTCTCTTATCCCTCGAAGATGACGGGCGACGCCGTATGGGTGGCAAGCCACAGCATCTTCGGCTTGGGCAACACGCTCACGCTCCCCGACGCCCTCACCACGGCAACGCCATTGGCACACGTGGCTCAAGGCACGCCTTTGGACGCCTCTGTCTGCGACATGGTGACGGGATTCATACCCGGCTGCATAGGCGAGACTTCCGTCATAGCCATTGCCATCGGCGCTGTCATCCTGCTCTGGACTGGCATAGCAAGCTGGAAGACCATGCTTAGCGTGTTCGTGGGCGGATCTGTCATGGGAGTCATCTTCCACGCCACGGGTGCCTCGTCAATAGAATGGTGGGAGCAACTCATCCTCGGCGGTTTCTGCTTCGGCGCCGTCTTCATGGCCACAGACCCCGTGACATCTGCCAGGACAGAGACAGGCAAGTGGATATACGGATTCATAGTGGGAGCGATGGCCATCATCGTGCGCGTGAAGAACCAAGGCTATCCCGAGGGAATGATGCTCGCCATATTCTTTGGCAACATGATCGCGCCGCTCATCGACTACTGTGTAGTGGAATGCAACATCTCCAAGCGAGCCAAGCGCAGCAAGGTTTCTGAATAAAAGCATAAAGGAAATGAAAACTAACAGCAATTCATATACCATTATCTACTCGGCGGTAATTGTCGTGGTAGTGGCATTTCTCCTTGCCTTCGTCTATCAGGCGTTAAAGCCCATGCAGACTGCCAACGAGGCCCTGGCAAAGAAGAAGCAGATTCTCTACAGCCTCAACATACGCGACCTCGACGGCAACGCCGCGGAAGCGAAATACAAGGAAGTGGTGAAAGAGGAGAAGACCGTCAACGGCAGCGAGATGTTCGTGTGCGACATTGACGGTAAGGCAAAGTACGTGTTCTCCATGACGGGAAACGGCCTTTGGGGCGGTATCAGCGGATACGTGTCGGTAAACGATGACAAGAGCACCGTCTATGGCGCATACTTCAACCACGAGAGCGAGACTGCCGGACTGGGCGCCGAAATCAAGGACAACCAGAAATGGCAAGAGAAATTCCAGGGCAAGAAGCTCTTCAAGGACGGAAACCGCAACGACATCGCCTTGTCGGTAAACAAGGAAGTGACGGACCCATCCACACAGGTTGATGCCGTGACGGGTGCCACGCTGACGTCAAACGGTGTAGCCAACATGCTTCACGACGGACTTGGGAAGTTCCTGAAGTTCCTAAACAGCAAATAAGTTTTTCCAACGGAACGACAAAATTATCGAATTATGAGTTTATTTTCAAAACAGAATAAGGCGGCATTCATTGAGCCTCTGCACCTGAACAACCCCATCATGGTACAGGTGCTTGGCATCTGCAGTGCCCTCGCCGTCACGTCACAGCTCAAGCCCGCCATCGTGATGGGCCTCGCGGTAACAGTGATCACGGCATTCGCCAACGTCATCATCTCCCTCATACGCAAGACCATCCCGATGCGCATTCGCATCATCGTGCAGCTCGTCGTGGTGGCCGCGCTGGTCACCATCGTCAACCAGGTCCTCGGAGCTTTCGCCTACGATGTCAGCGTGCAGCTGAGCGTGTATGTCGGTCTTATCATCACCAACTGTATTCTCATGGGCCGCTTGGAGGCTTTCGCCATGATGAACAAGCCTTGGCCCTCCTTCCTCGACGGAATAGGCAACGGCCTCGGCTATGCGGCCATACTTGTCATCGTGGGAGCTTTCCGCGAGTTCTTTGGCAGGGGTTCGCTCCTCGGCTTCCAAATCATCCCTCAGGGAGCTTACGACTTCGGGTATATCAACAACGGCATGATGAACATGTCGTGCACCGCCCTCATCCTCATCGGATGCATCATTTGGGTCAACAGGGCTTTCTTTGTTAAAGACGAAAAGAAGTAAATAAGAAATGGAACACGCTATAGCATTACTCTGCAGGTCTATATTCGTAGACAACATGATTTTCGCTTACTTCCTCGGTATGTGCTCATACCTGGCAGTGAGCAAGAATGTCAAGACCTCTCTCGGATTGGGTCTTGCCGTGACCTTCGTGCTCGTGATAACCGAGCCTATCAACTATCTCTTGCAGGTTTACGTTCTTGGCCCCGACTGTCTGGTCAAAGGTGTCGACCTTAGCTATCTGAGCTTCATTCTCTTCATCGCCATCATTGCCGGAATAGTGCAGCTCGTGGAGATGGCCGTGGAGAAGTTCTCGCCATCGCTCTACGCGGCGTTGGGCATTTTCCTGCCTCTTATCGCCGTCAACTGCGCCATCATGGGCGCATCGCTCTTCATGCAGCAGCGCATCAAGCTGCCAATCGACAACGCGCAAGCCATCTCCAGCATTGGCGACAGCATAGCCTATGCCATCGGCAGCGGACTGGGTTGGACGCTCGCCATCGTCATGTTCGGAGCCATACGCGAGAAGATGGAATACAGCGACATTCCCAAGCCTCTCCAAGGCATGGGAATAGCCTTCATAACCGTCGGCCTCATGGCTATGGCAATGATGTGCTTCAGTGGGCTGCAGTTCTGACAACAGCAAAAGAAAGAACAATATAGAACAAACAAAGAATAAAGAAACAACAATACTATGGGACAATTTATAGGCGTAAGCATAGCAGTGTTTCTCGTCATCATACTTGTCTTGGTGGCGATGCTGCTTATCGCTAAGAAATATCTCAGCCCGAGCGGAAAGGTGACTATTACCGTCAATGGCGACAAGAAATTGGAAGTGGAGCAAGGCGGTTCGCTGCTCTCCACGCTCAACGACAATGGCATACACCTTTCGTCTGCTTGCGGCGGCAAGGGCAGCTGCGGACAGTGCCGTCTGCAAGTCCTTGAAGGCGGTGGCGAGATTCTCGACACCGAGAAGGGCCACTTCTCGCGCAAGGAGATAAAGGAGCATTGGCGCCTCGGATGCCAGACTAAGGTGAAAGGCAACCTCAGCGTGAAGGTTTCCGACTCTATCCTCAATGTCAAGGAATGGGAGTGCACGGTCATATCAAACAAGAACGTGTCAAGCTTCATAAAAGAGTTCAAGGTAGCGTTGCCTCCAGGCGAGCACATGGACTTCATCCCTGGCTCTTACGCGCAGATTGCCATACCTGCCTACGACACCATCGACTACGACAAGGACTTCGACAAGTCGCTCATCGGCGACGAGTATATCGGCGCTTGGAAGAAGTTCAACATCCTCTCGCTCAAGGCCCACAACCCGGAACCGACCATCCGCGCCTACTCCATGGCCAACTATCCTGCCGAGGGCGACATCATAACGCTCACGGTGCGCATAGCCTCAACGCCGTTCTTGCCACGCCCGCAGGTGGGATTCCAGGACGTGCCGACAGGCATAGGCTCAAGCTACATCTTCTCGCTCAAGCCGGGCGACAAGGTGCGCATGAGTGGCCCTTACGGCGATTTCCATCCTAAGTTTGACAGCAAACGCGAGATGATCTGGATTGGCGGTGGTGCCGGCATGGCTCCCCTGCGTTCGCAAATCATGTACATGACACGGCAGATTCATTGCACCGACCGTGAGATGCACTTCTTCTATGGGGCTCGCTCCCTGTCGGAGGCGTTCTTCCTGGAAGACTTCTGGGAGCTTGAGAAGGAATTCCCCAACTTCCACATGCATCTCTCCCTCGACCGTCCTGACCCCAAGGCCGACGCCGCGGGCGTGAAATACTATGCCGGCTTCGCTGTCAACTGCGTGCGCGACACTTATCTCAAAGACCACGACGCGCCTGAGGATTGCGAGTACTACCTCTGCGGCCCACCAATGCTCATCAAGACCGTGACTACTTATCTCGACAGCCTTGGCGTGGAGCCTGAGAGCATCATGTACGACAATTTCGGATAAACAAAAACTATCTTCTTCCCACATACTCAAAGAGGTCGCTGGTTTCCGGCGACCTCTTTTTGTGTTTTTATATGGCAAAAATCCATGACTGCCACCATGTGCCCACGTATTCTTGCAAAAATTTAACACCTTGCAATATGTGCCTTGCAGGGGCGGCCCCTGTGGCCGACCGCACACCGAATGGCCCCAAACCATCCCTACCCTCACCTGCACTCGTAACCTTGGGAAGAGCATCTTTAGCGAGAAGCAAGAAGTCTGCTATAAATCAAACAGATTGCCTACTGATGCCACAAAATCAACGTAACCTTTGTTATCGCTAAAGGTTACGGCTATACGGCAGGGACTTTATATAATTCTCCATCAAGCCCCAATCTGGTCTTCCATCTTCCGTCACAGGTAGCTTAATCTTGCTATCAGGCATTCTTGATGGTCTCCACTTTCTACCATAAGTCCATCGATATCTATCCTTTTCTATCAAGGTACAGAGGAACATAGCAATATAAACATTCATTTCATGTCCTCTCAAATATAATGGATTAACATCATGAGTACACGTAAATCGCTTGGACTGATAAAAAGCATACCCTATAGAACCGTTGTTAGACACTGTGATACAATTTGGCTCGAAGATTTTTTCGTAAAGAGGAGCATTCACTCCTTCACCTGTTTTAGAAGTTTCCTCTATTGTTTTCACGTCACATTTCGATGTCACTCCATTGTTAGAATCTGTTGCTCCAATAAATGGGATTTCTCCATCTACTATGGATTCTGGTTTCTTATTATAAAATCCCTTTCTTATAACAAAGATTTCATCATATCTAAACCATTTCCATTCATTTCCTTCCAATCTTATTTGCTCATGCGATAATGGTTGTTTATCAAATTGCTTATTCCAAATCAAGCATGATTTATAATGGTATTTTTGTGTTAAAGACTCTATATATCCACTCATCCAATTCCAATTAGGCATTCCCTTGTCTTGTGGCAAAAGAATTTCTGATTTTTGCATTAACGCCTTATCCCATTTTCTCCCATAATTAAAGCGATACCTCTCCTTCTCAATTAGGACTATTAAAAACATTGCTATATTTTTATTTAGCACATGTCCTTTCAATGACAGTACATTTACATCATCAGTTGCCCAAAATGGCTCTTTCTGATAAAATGCATTCGCAATGGAGCCATTATAACTAACTGTTATTTTATTTCCACCGAAGATATGTTCAGAATTTGCTATCTTGCAAGTTACACCATTATTAGAATCAGAGGCACCAACATAGTTTATGTTCCCTTTAATCATATCAGCCTTTGTCAAGCGTTTCCCCTTGTCTATGCGAAAGATATCTGCATACTTAAACACTTTCCAGTCACTTGTATCCATATTATTGTTCATTTTGAATTAAGAATGCTGTATATGCTTTTATCTTTGAGATAAAATCGTTCTCACAAAGTGTACTATAATCAGTTTCCATATAAGCCTCGGCACACCATTCGTCACCGACTCCCACTTCTTGGCGAGCTGACAACCCAGGAACAACATCATTGTTAAAATATGCATATAAGAACTTATCTTTCAAGGCTGTGTATCGATTTCTGGCATCTATTCGCCCAAGATGCTTTCGTTTCTCAAAGCCATCATCCTTGAAATATCCAAACCAAGTCTTGCGCCCCTTGTTTGGTTTGTTTGCCTCAAACACCATAATACAAGTAACAACCCCTACTGGATAAAACAAGTCATCAGGCATCGAAATAACAGCCTTCAGATGATGCTTGGCAAGAATACTTGCCCTAACAACTTTTAAGTCCTTGTCATTTTTCGTGGCGCAACTCATTTGTACGATAGCAACTACCCTTCCATTTGCTTTTTTGTCGAGAACATTCAAAGCATGCTCTACAAACCTCATTTGCCCTGCTGTCCCCACATCATAAGGAGGATTCAAAAAAGCAACTGTTGGCTTATGGTTTTCCGCTATGTTCTTGGCATAATGGAAGCAATCACCATTATATAGATTAGATTTACCATCACCCCTAAAACGCATACTGGAACAGGCATAAGTGAATATATCGGAACGCAACTCGCAGCCACATATTTGATGCTTACGAATGTGTTCACGTTTATCCATATCATTTCCTGCCATTTTGAACATTCTTTGCATAGCAGACACGAGAAATCCTCCAGTACCACAGCAAGGATCATATACAACATCGTTGACATTCAATTCTCCCAAATCACAAAACAATTCTGTTATATGTGATGGGGTTAAAACCAATCCTGACTTTTGTTCACTGGCAGCATAACGAATAAACTCGATATAGAAACGTCCAAGAACATCATAACCGATATTAGAGTGAGCGATAAGCGGATAAACATACTTTTTGAGGTACACTATAAATTCTTTCAAAACACAGAGAGTGTCCTCATCCTTCTTTTCTTTCTTGTTTTTAATTTTCTCATCACGGAAAATCGGTTCATTGAGCAAATTCTCAAATTCCCTCATCAATACCGTTTTGCTACGTACCATGTCTTTTTCGGAATCGAAAACAGAATTGATAGCAGAAAGAATAGCCTGTCCCAATAAATTACTCGTCACTTCCGTTTCATAATTCCGCTTAAAATTATCATCGATCAAAGCAAGCAACATTGCACTAATCATTGTACAACGTTTATACTCTGGTATCGTGTAATTATTAAACTCCTCATTCAAGTAACTTGCCTTATACGCAATATCCCGTGTATAGAAATCGCTTATAAAAAACTGATCTTCAAATACTTGCATGTAATCATCAATACACAGCAACTTTTTATCTTCCAATTCTGTATATTCGGAAGCTCCTGCTTTCCAATAAAAATGGCTCACTTGTAGTTCATATTCCGTTTGACCACTTACAGCTATAGCTATAACATTGTATTCTTTCGACAGTGCTTTCGCATAATGCAAAACACCATCAACTGCATATTTAACAGCCTCGTCACGATTCGGACTTTCGTGATCTTTCACCAAAGCCTTACACTCAATTACAATAATGTAGCTACTATTCGTAGGAAAAGATAAGATAAACTCAGGATACCCATTCCCCTTACCTTTTCCCTTAGATTCGCCATGCAACAGACTTTGTACTCGCTTGATACTAGAACGTTGCTCTTCCCACTTGATAGAAGTAAACAAGACATCATTCTTGAAATGATCTCTCACAAACCCCTCTGTAATTCTTTCATTTGCCATAGCATTAAAGCTTTTAGAATATAGTTTTAATGCGACTGCCTTGTTACTCTGAAAATAAAAAGCTATTACCAAACACCTTTCATACAATAAACACCTTATTATATATAGAGCAACAAAGCCAAGCCTTAGGTTTGCATCAAGTCTTCAGCCTCATCCCCCATCAGAACGCAGAAACGTGGACGAATCCACTTATCCAACGTTCCAAGGTGTTTGGCCTAACCTAATTCCATAGATAAGTTTTACGTCCACGCTATAGCGGACGCTTACTTATTTATTCTATGGAATTGTTCTTTCCGCGGCCAAACTTCTGGAACATTATTATCGAATAAACAGCAAACGCTATTATTTTTACCCACAAAAATTTGGACTTAGCCCCTCTGGGCATACATCCACGCACAAAGATACTACATTTTTAGAAAAAGGAAAAGCGCAATGCGGTTTTTTATATTCTAATCTTCACAACTCATCATTTTTTATAAACTATCAACCTAATATTCAGGAAAAAATGCGTAAGTTTGCAATATAAAACAAAAGATTTAAGTTATATGGCGGAAGATTCCAAAAAGCCGAACACTATAAGACCTAACCTCAAAAAAGCGATCAGATACACAGGCATTGCCGTGGCGGTGCCCGTAGTCGTGGTCATAGCCTTGTCGCTCCTACTTTACTTCCCTCCTTTCCAAAACTGGGCGGTGTCTAAAGCCACGGCCATAGCCTCGGAAAAGACGGGCATGAGCATCAGCGTTGGCCACGTGAGGCTCACATTTCCTCTCGACCTCGCCCTCGACGACGTGCGCGCCTTCGAGCCAAACGACTCGGTGAAGGGCAAGACCGACACGGTGGCGATAGTATCGCGCGCCGTGGCCAACGTGCAACTCTTGCCGCTACTCCACAAGCAGGTGATGGTGGACGAACTGTCACTGCGTGACATGCAGCTCAACACCACCCACTTCATCAGCGACGTGCGCGTCAGCGGAAAGGTTGGCGAACTGAAGGTCAAGGCGCATGGCATAGACCTATCGAAAGAGCACGTGAGGGTGAACCGCGCGATACTGAACGACGCCAACCTGCTTGTTGAGCTTTCCGACACGGCGAAGAAAGACACCGCCAAGCAAAACTTCTGGAAGGTGAATCTCGACGAGCTGAACATTCGCAACACCGCCTTCGCGCTTCGCACCCCGGGCGACACCATCTCCGTGGCGCTGCTCATGCAGAAGGGCAAGGCGCAGGGCGTCTTCATGGATCTCTTCAAGAACCTATACTCCGTGAGGCATATCGACTGGGCGGGCGGTTGGCTCAACTATGACAAGCAACCATCCGCGGTGGAGAAGGCTGGCTTCGACCCCAACCACATCGCCTTGGACGCCTTGCGGCTAAAAATAGACTCGCTACTCTTCTGCTCACATACCATCAAGCTGAACATTCTCGCCGCCGCGTTTCATGAGAAATGCGGACTAACCGTTGCCAACGCTAAAGGGCCTTTCAACATGGACAGCATGGGCATCGCCCTGCCCGACCTGCGCCTGAAAACTCCTTCGTCCGACATATTGTTGGCCTTCAAGATGGACATGAATGCCTTTTCCACCGACCTGCCTGCCGACAGCACGGGCGCTTTCTCCGTCAACATGCACGGAAGCCTTGGCAGCCAAGACCTGCTGACCCTCGCCTCGCCTTACATTCCACGCGACGTTCGCCGCGTGTGGCCTCGCGTGCCCATCGTGGTCGACGGCAAGGCCGGCGGCAACCTGCACCGCCTGCACGTCAACGGCTTGCACCTCGCCATGCCTGGAATAATGAAGGTAAACGCTGATGGCTTCGTAGCCAACGTGACGAATTTGGCGAGCCTCCGCGCCGACATGACGGTCAACGCCACGGCCAGCAACCTATCCTTTGTCACGCCGCTGCTGCCGAAGAGCGTCACGTCGAACATCAACATACCGCGCGGCATCGGCTTGCGCGGCAACGTGAAGCTGGATGGCAAGCGGATAGCCACGAAGTTCTCGGCCTCGCAAGGTGGCGGCTCCATCGGGGGCACGCTGGCCCTCGACATGAAACGCATGGCCTACAACGCCAACATCAAGGCGCGCCGACTGCCAATAGCCCACTTCCTGAAACACCAGCCCGTGCATCCTTTCACCGGCTCGATAACGGCCTACGGCAGCGGCACCGACTTCTTCGCGCCAACCACCAACCTGCGCGCGGCAGTTGACATAAAAGCCTTGGGATATGGCAAATACAATCTTGATGGCATCAACCTCTCGGCGAGCCTCAACGGTGGCCACCTCACGGCAAACGCCGATTGCCGCAACAAGTCCCTGAAAGGCAAGATAGGTCTCGACGCCTTGCTCTCGGCCCTGCGCATCGGCAAACACAAGGCCAGCGCGTGCACGCTCACCGCCGACCTCTCGCACATCGACCTGCAGAGGCTACACGTCGTCGACGAGCCGACAACCGTGTCGGTGTGCGGACAAGTGGACGTGGCAACCAATCTCGACAAGTTTTACAAGGTTGAAGGACTGTTCTCCGACATCACCGTCAGGAACGGCAACAGGCAACTGCGCCCCAACGACGTGACGCTTGACATCTACACCAACAGCGACACCACTCGCGCCATTGCCGACTGCAACGACTTCCATCTCAACCTCCATGCCTCTGGCGGCTACGAGAAGTTGCTCAAGGCCGTGACGCCTTTCATGGCAGAGCTGCAACGGCAGATAAAGGACAAATACATTGACCAAGAGCGATTGCGCCATCGACTGCCGCAGCTGCAACTGGCATTGCAGACGGGCACCGACAACTTCGTGGCGCAGATTCTCCACCACTACGGCATCGACTTCAAGACCATCAACATGGATGTCACGTCGTCGCCATCCCACGGCATCAACGGCTTCGCTGAGGCGATAGGCATAGTGGTGGACAGCATGGCCATAGACACCGCGCGGCTGAACCTGTCGTCGGCGCAACGCGACATGACCTATAACCTCGAGGTGCACAACGGCAAGAAGAGCCAGTTGCCGTTCCACGCCTTCCTCGACGGCGCCATCACCGGCCATGGCACGTGGATAAAGCCCCGCGTATACGACGCCAGCGGCAAGCTGGGCGTCAGCCTGAGCCTGATGGCGGAGATGAAGCCGGGTGGCATCAACCTGCGCATCTTCGACGACAAGCCCATACTGGGCTACAAGGCGTTTGAGGTAAACGACAGCAACTATATCTTCCTTGGCGACAACCGTCGGGTAAAGGCTGACGTGAAGCTCACGGCCAGCGACGGAACCGGACTGCAGATATACAGCGACGACAACGACCCTGAGGCATTGCAAGACATCACGGCTTCGCTCCACAGGCTCGACATAGGCAAGATACTGGCGGTCATTCCTTACGCGCCCAACATCACGGGCGTGCTCGACGGCGACATCCACCTCACGCAAACGAAGGAGGAGCTGACCATGGCCTCGTCGGTCAACGTGGACAAGATGACATATAACAGCTGCGCCTTGGGCAACGTGGGCACGGAGTTCACTTACATGCCAAAGCCGGGCGGCGGCCACTACGTGGATGGCATCATCACCAAGGACGGCGAGGAGCTCGGCACGCTCCAGGGCACTTACTTCTCGGTGGGCAAAGGCGTGCTCGACGCCACGCTCGACATGACGCACATGCCAATGGACTTCATCAACGGCTTCGTGCCCGACGGGCTCTTCGGCTTCAAGGGTTACGCCGAGGGAACGCTCGCGCTGAAAGGCTCGCCGGCGCAACCCAACGCCAACGGCGAGCTGTTTCTCGACTCGTGCTGCTTGTTCTCCGAGCCTTACGGCATGGAGGTAAGGTTCGCCAACGACCCGGTGAGCATAAAGGACAGCCACGTCGTGCTGGAGAACTTCGAGGTGTTCGCCCACAACGACTCGCCTCTCAACATCTCCGGCTCCATCGACTTCGCCGACCTGTCGAGGATGATGGTCAACGTGAGGATGCGCACCAGCAACTACCTGCTCATCGACTCGAAGGAGAACGCGCGCTCCGAGGCTTACGGCAAGGCGTTTGTCAACTTCAACGGCACAGCGCAAGGACTCATCGACAACTTGCGCGTCAGGGGTAAGGTGGACGTGCTCGGCACGACGGACCTGAAATACAACCTCAAGGATTCGCCGCTCAACACCGACGACCAGCTGAAAGACCTCGTGGAGTTTACCAACTTCAGCGACACCACCAAGGACGAGATAAGCCAGCCACCGCTCACCGGACTCAACGTGGACCTGTCGCTCAACATCGACGAGGGCGCGCACATCGACTGTTATCTCAACGCCTCGAAGTCGAACTATGTCGACGTGATTGGCGGCGGAGAGATGCGAATGCAATACAACAACTCCGACGGCATAACGCTGCGAGGCAGGTACACCATCAACAGTGGCGAGATGAAATACGAGCTTCCCGTCATTCCTCTCAAGACGTTCACCATCGACCAAGGCTCCTACATAGAGTTCAGGGGCGACCCAATGAACCCGCGCCTGTCGCTCACCGCCACGGAGACCACCAAGTCGACCGTCGGCACGTCGTCGGGCAATGGCCGTGTCGTGAACTTCACGTGCGGCGTGAAGGTGTCGAAGACGCTTCAAAACATGGGACTGGAGTTCACCATCGACGCGCCAGAGGACATGACCATCCACAACCAGCTCCAGGCCATGACGGTGGAGGAACGCGGCAAGCAGGCCGTGACGATGCTCACCACCGGCATGTATCTCGCCGATGGCAACACGTCGGGCTTCTCAATGAACTCCGCGCTCTCCGCCTTCCTCAACTCGCAGATAAACCAAATATCGGGCAAGGCATTGCGTACCCTCGACGTCGGCTTCGGCATAGACAACAGCTTCACCGGAACGGGCCAGCTGCATACCGACTACTCATTCAAGTTCGCGCGCAGATTCTGGAACAACAGGCTGAAACTGAGCGTCGGCGGCAAACTGTCGTCGGGAGCCGACGCGGCCATGACCAACGAGACCTTCTTCGACAACGTTTCGGTGGAATACCGCGTGTCGCCCGTGTCTAACATGTATCTCAACCTCTTCTACGTGCGCGACAGCTACGATTGGCTGGAGGGCAACGTGTCGCGCTTCGGCGGTGGCTTCTTGTGGAGAAAGAAGATGAACTCGCTTTCCGACATCTTCAAGCTCGGCAAGGCTGAAACCGCTAAGGCAGATTCCACCAAGAGCGGAAGCGAAAACAAAACACAGCGCAAATGATGAAAAACAAGTATATAGCATGCCTATTGCCTATCGTGGCGTTTCTCTCGGCCTGCTCGTCGACAAAGAGCATACCCGAAGACGACCAGCTCTTCACGGGAGTGGAAAACATCAACTACGTCACCGACAAAAAAGACAGCCACTTCGCCTCGACCAAGGAGGAGATTGACGCCGCCCTTGCCACGGCGCCCAACGGCGCGATATTCGGGTCGGGCATACGCTCGCCCTTCCCTATTGGCCTGTGGGTATGGAACGAGTTCACCGGCAAGGACGACGCTTTCTCGCGATGGTTGCTCAAGAGCTTTGGCTCCAACCCAGTGCTCATGTCGTGGGTGAACCCGGGGTTGCGCGCCAAGGTGGCGAAGCTCGTGCTGCAAGCGCACGGATATTTCCGCGGCAACGTGGAATACGAGGTGCTGAAACAAGGCAACCCCAAGAAGGCGAAGATAAGATACGACGTGCAGACGGGACCACTGTTCACCGTCGACTCCCTGCGATACGTAGGCTTCCCCGAATCGGCCGACAGCCTGCTGGCAAGCACCGCGTCGAAGGCTAAGATACACAATGGCGACCCGTTCGACGTGACGGCTCTCGACGGCGAACGGTCGCGCATAAGCAACCTATTCCGCAACAATGGCTATTTCTATTACCAGCCATCCTACGCCTCCTATCTGGCCGACACCGTGAGCGTGCCCGGCAAGGCTCTGCTGAGATTCCAGGAGATAAGCAACATTCCGTCGATGGCAAAAAGAAAATGGACCATCGGAAAGGTGAACATCGACATGCACAAGAGCTACAACGACGTGCTGAACGACAGCCTGAGCCACCGCGACTTCACCATACGCTTCAATGGCAAGAAGCCGCCTGTGAAGTTCAGCACCATACTGAAAAACATGCGGCTCATGCCAAAAGCCACTTACAGATACTTCAACCACAAGGAGAGCGCTAACAAGCTGGCTGCAACGGGCATATTCTCAATGGTGGACTTCAACTTCGCGCCCCGTGACACCACTGGGCGCGCCGACACGCTCGACCTGCACCTCAACCTCATCTTCGACAAGCCTTACGACTTCTACGTACAAGGCCATCTCACGGGCAAGACCAACAACCGCGTGGGCCCGGGCGTCACCGTCGGTCTGACCAAGCGCAACGCGTTCCGCGGAGGCGAGCTGCTCGACATCAACCTAAAGGGCAGCTATGAATGGCAAACGGGACACAAGGCGGAAAACACGGGGTCGAAGCTCAACAGCTATGAATATGGCATCGATGCCTCGCTCACCTTCCCGCGCCTCATCATGCCATGGGCGTCGAAAGTCAGGCAGAGGCTCATAAGGCGAGCCATACGCACGCAATACATTCCACAGCTATCCACGAAACTGAAGTTCTCGTCCGACATCGTAAGGCGGTCGTCGTTCTTCACGCGGCATATCGTGTCGGGTGAGTGGACCTATGAGTTACAGACATCGGCCCAAAGCCGACACCAGTTCTCGCCCCTCAACTTCTCTTACGACTACATGCGGCGCTCGTCGGCGGAGTTCGACTCCGTGCTCAACGCCAACCCATATCTCTATTACACCATGCGCAACCAGTTCATACCGCGCATGCAGTATGTCTACACCTACACGTCGCCCAGCGAGCTGAAGAATCCCTTGTGGTGGCAGACCACGGTGTCGGAGTCGGGAAACATCCTGTCGCTCGGCTATCTCGCCGCGGGAAAGAAATGGGGCGACAAGAACAAGGAGATGTTCAACAACCCATACGCACAATTCTTCAAGGTTGAGACAGAATTGGTGAAGACGTGGCGGCTCTCGCCCCACTCCACCCTCGTGGGACACGTCGACGCGGGTGTCGTTTGGAGCTACGGCAACTCTGAGGACGCGCCTTACTCCGAACAGTTCTACGTGGGTGGCGCCAACTCCATACGCGCCTTCACGGTGAGGACGATAGGCCCAGGCTCTTACCACGACGCGGCCTCGGCAGGCGTCTATTACCTCGACCAGACAGGCGACATAAAGTTCCTGGCCAACCTTGAATACCGCCCACGCCTCTTCGGCAACCTCTATGGCGCGCTCTTCCTCGATGCCGGCAACGTGTGGAAGATGAAAGACGACTATCGCACAGGAGGAAAGTTCAAGATGAAAAACGCCCTTCAGGAAATGGCGTTGGGCACTGGCGCCGGCCTGCGCTACGACATGGGCTTTCTCGTCATACGCCTCGACTGGGGCGTGGGGCTCCACGTGCCATACAAGAACGGCTTCTACAACGTGGGCAAGTTCAAGGACGCGCAAAGCCTCCACTTCGCCGTGGGCTATCCTTTCTAAGATACGGGCAAGTCGAAGGGGAAGCGAATATATGTATGAATGATTGCAAATCTGCTGATAACAGTTCTGTCAAGAAGCATCAAGAGGCACTGTGCATTCTCGCAGGTTGTTACCATGGTACGACTTATGCTCATGTACTACGTCGATTTTATCGCATTCATGGAAAATCCCGAGAAAACCAGGAATGATTTACTTGCAAAGGAGATGCAAAAAGCACCACCAGAACCAAGTCTTTTCGATTAAGGGGGCTTACTTTTGAAAAAATAAACCCCGAAGTCCTATTTTACGGGGCTTCGGGGAGGATTTTTATGCTCTTTTGTGTTTTACCGGACTGCAATAAAAAAATAATGAAACCAGCCCGCTGTGGCGGAGGCAGGATACCTCCGCTACTATGAGAAAAAACGGACTCCGCCAAATGTGTTTGGCAGAGTCCGTTTTTTAGTTATTCTGTAGCTGACGCTTAGAAGTTGCCCTTGTTAGCGTTGTCCCACCAGAGGTGTGTGCCGCCCTTATCGCCAGAGATACCCTTCTTGCTGGTGTTTTCCTTGTCGAGAAGCTCGATGCCACCCTTTACGCCTTCTGCGTTGGTGTCGTAAGCATTGCTGCTGTAGATAACACGGCGAACGCCTTCCTGAGTGTCGACAGCACCGTTGCTCTTGTTTACCAAAGCTACGAAGAACTTCGGATAGCCGGTGCGGCGCTGCTCAGCCCAACCTTCGTTAGAGAGCGGGAAGAGAGCGATGTACTTCTGAGTCTGGATGCGTGCGAGCTGGTCTTCCTTGCTTGCAGCGTCGTCCCACTTCACGCAGAGCGTGTTGACAGCCTTGCAGTTGTTAGCCGAGTTGCCCGGATCAACGTAGTCTGCCTGACCGGTTGTGCCGTTGATGTAAGCGTCAATGTCGGCGTCGCTGATGTTCTCGATGCCAGCGAACGATCCCTTATAAGCAAGCTCGTTCTTGATAGAGAGGCGGATGCCCTTCTCGTAGAGGCTCTTTACGCTTTCAGCACCGATGTTCCAGCGCAGCTTAGCCTCGGCAAGCAGGAAGTAAGCCTCGGCAGCCTTGAAGATAGGCAGCGGAGTGTTGTAAGCGCCAACCCACTGCGACATCTTGTAGCCGTACGAGCCGTCAGAACCCTTCTGAGCCATGCCGCTTGCGTAGCGGATGCCGCAGTAAACAGAGTTCTTAGGTGTCACTTCGCCCTTCTCGTTCTTGATATCGTCAGCATTCTTTGTCATGTACAGAGGCAGACGCGGGTCGTTCATGCCCACCATCAGCGTTACGAGGTTAGCGTTCATGCCGCAGTCCTGCCAGTCGAACATACGCTTCAGCTCGTTGCTCTGGTCCTTAACGACGATGTCCTTGCCCGAAACGGCGAGGGTGTTGGCAGCAGCAGCCGTAGCGATAGCCTTGAGGTCGTAGCCGTCGGCAGCCATCTCGCTCTCGCGCTTAGAGAGGCGCAGCGCGATGCGCAGCTTCATGGTGTTTGCAATCTGCACCCAGATAGCCGGGTCGCCACCGCCCCATGTGTCGTATGTAGCGAGCGAAGCCTTCTCTGTGTCGTCCATCTTCTGCAGTCCGGCGATAGCCTTGTCGAGGTCGTCGAGCATCTGCTCATAGAGCTTCTGCTGGCTGTCGAAGCGGTATGTAGACTCGCTCTCGGCGTTGATGATAGACGAGTAGGCGAGCGGTCCGTATGCGTCTGTAGCCTGCATAGTGCCTACAGCCTGCACGATGCGCATTGTGCCAGCCAGTCCGGCATTCTCCTGCTTGTCGAGGTTGGCGATGTTGCGGCGTGTGTTGTTGAAGATATGCAGATAGTAGTTCTCGTACATACCGCCACTGTGTCCGCGGTTCTCACCCATATCGCAGTTGGTGAAGTTGCCGTGAGGTGTCTGGAAGTAGCCACCGTAGAGGTCGATGGTAAGGTTTGTCCAGAACTGGAACATGTTCTGGTGAGGCGGGTAGCAATAGTTCATTGCCTCGGCACACTGTGCTGCGAACGGCAGATCGCCCGGGTCTACCTGCGTCTTGTTTGTATTCAGATTTTCGAAATCGTCTGTACATGAGCTTAACATTCCGTTGCTCATCACAGCCAGTGCCAGCATTGATGACACCGCGAATATATTTCTCTTTTTCATATTTCCTTAGATTTTAAACGGTTGTAAAACTTGTTTTTACTCGCTCAAAAATTAGAAGTTCAACTTCAGGTTCAGACCCAAGCTTGTTGCCGACGGGAGGTTGAAGATGTCGACACCCTGCACGCCGTTGCCGGTACCCATTGATACGTCCGGGTCGCAAGGAGCGTCCTTGTAGAAGAAGAAGAGGTTGCGTGCGATGAGCGCAGCGGTGAGGTTCTTGCCGTTGCCGAAGAGGTTGCGGAAGGTGTAGCCGAGGCTCATCTCGCGCAGACGTACGTTCGTGCCCTTGTATACGTAGAACTCTGTAGCGTAAGAGTTGTTGAAGTTAGAAGAGCCTGTTGTTGTGTACCAAGTCTGCGGGTCGAACTCTACGCCGTCAACCACAACCTTGCCTGCGTCGCGTGCGATGCCAGAACGCTTTGAAACGCCCCAACCGTCGAGAGTAGCCTCAGTTGCAGAGAGCACTCTGCCGCCGAACTTACCGTCGATGAGGAACGAGAATGTGAAGTCCTTGTAGTGGAATGTGTTTGTCCAACCGAAGTTCACCTTTGCGTTCATGTTGCCTGCATACTTCATCTCGTCAACGTTGTCGCCCATGAGGATAGGTTCGCCCTTGTCGTTCTTGACCGGCTTGCCTGCCTCGTCGCGCTTGATCTGGCGTACGTAGAGGTCGCCGTAAGAGCCGCCCTCGTTGAGCACTACCTTAGCGCCCTGCCAAGAAGCGATGGTAAGACCGTTCTCCAAGCCCTCTACGAGCTCCTTGATCTTGTTCTCGTTGTAAGAGATGTTGAAGTTGGTAGACCAAGAGAAGTCGGGGTTGAACTGCTGGTGCCAGCCGATAGAAGCCTCGATACCCTGGTTCTGTACGTTGCCGGCGTTGACGTAACGGTTGCGCAGACCGCTCTCGTAAGGAGCCGAAACAGAGAAGAACTGGTTCTTGGTGTTTGTCTTATAGTATGTAAGAGAGAAGTCGAGACGGTTGTTGAAGAATGTACCGTCGAAACCTACCTCGATAGAGTGGGTCTTCTCTGGCTTCAATGTGCGGAACGCAGCCTTGTCGGGAGCTGAGATAGAGCCCGACTCGCCGAGAGTGTAGCGTGGGTTAGACATGTAGATAGGCACGTCGTTACCTACGATTGAGTAGCTACCGCGGAACTTAAAGAGGTTCACCTGCTCGCCCATAGGCACGAGCTTGTTGAGCAGTACGCTGGCGCCTACTGACGGGTAGAAGAACGAGCAGCCGTCGGTGAATGCGAGAGCTGACGACCAGTCGTTACGTGCAGAGAGGTCGAGGAACACAGCCTCCTTGAAGGATACCTGAGCTGTTGCGAACACGGCGTTGAGGCGCTTTTCTGTCTCCATAGCGTCGCCGCTGCCATACTTCGACAAGTTGCCGTAGAAGTTGTTCGGAGTGAATATGTTCGGATAGTAGATGTTGCCGTCGCCCGGCGACTTGTACTGTTCGCCCTCGCCCCAGAGGTCTACGTGTGCGGTCTTGGTCTTGGTGAAGCTTGAGCCTGCTGTAGCTGTGAGGCCCCAGTCGTTCCAAGTGTGGTTGTAGTTGATGAGCACGTCGCCGTAGAGCTGGTCGCTGAAGTAGCGGTTGTTCTTCATGCGTCCCATCTTGTAGAGGTTGCCTACAGACGAAGCGTATGCGTTGTGGATGAACTGCTCTTCGCCGCGCTCGTAGCGCATACGTCCCTGGATGTTGAGGTCGGCAGTGATGTCCCACTTGATAGAGCCGCCGAACTCATAGCGGTTGCGCTTAGAGATAGGAGTCTGACGGTTGAGCATCCAGTACGGGTTGCCGAACTGCTGCAGCTCGGTGTTGGTCCAGTTCTGTACGTTGCAGCCGCGTGCGGGGTCGTAAACCTCGTAGTTGTCCTTGTAGTAGTCCCAGTCGATGCCGCGCGGAGCGAGGTATACGCCTGTAAGCGGGTTCCAGAGGTAGCCGGCAGCAGCCTGGTTCTTAGAGTACTGGTTGCTGTACTTAGCCGAGAAGTTGACGTATACGTTGTTGAGCACCTTGAAATCTACCTTAGTGTTGAGGTTGTGGCTGCGGTATGTGTTCTCAGGAGTCATGCCGTGAGAGAACACGTTGCCGTAAGAGAAGTAGCCCTTGAAGTTCTCGCTACCGCCCGAGAGCGATACGGTGTTGTTGGTTGTGAAGCCTGTGCGGTAGAACGACTCAGCGTAGTTCTTGGAAGCCTTGCTGAGCTTGTCGCCCCAAGAGAATGTGCCGTCAGCGCCTGCGCCGTATGTGTTCTGGAACTCAGGCAGAATCATCGGAACCTCCATTGTGGTGTTGCTCGATACGTTCACTTTCACCTTGCCTGCCATGCCCTGCTTTGTGGTGATCATGATGGCGCCGTTGGCAGCCACCGCACCGTAGAGAGCTGAAGCGGCAGCGCCCTTCAGAAGTGTGATAGAAGCGATATCGTCGGGGTTGATGGTAGACATAACGTCACCTGCGTCGCGCTCGCCACCGTAGTCGCTTGATACCTGAGAGGTTGCGGTATTGGTCATTGTCGGCACACCGTCGATGACGATGAGCGGCTGGTTGCTACCAGAGATTGACTTGTTGCCGCGGAACAAAATCTTTGAAGAACCGCCCGCACCGGTAGAGTTAGGCGTAATCTGAAGACCTGCGCTCTTGCCCTGCAGCGAATTGATCATGTTGATTGACTTGATGTCGTTGACGTCCTTTCCGCCTACGGTCTGAGCCGAGTAGGTAAGGGTCTCCGACTGACGCTTGATACCCATGGCTGTCACTACGACTTCGCCGAGGCTTTCTGCGTTAGCTACGAGAGTGACGTTGATAACCTTGCGGTTGCCTACTGTCTCCTCTGCATTTTTCATGCCGACATACTTGAATTCGAGTACGTCTTTCGGGCTGGTTTGAATGGTGTAGTTGCCGTTCAGGTCTGTCACGGTTGCATTCTTCGTGCCTTTTACAGACACGCTTACTCCAACAAGGGGTTCACCCATTTCTTTGTCTTTCACCAGACCAGAAACTGTGTGTACTTGTGCGTACGCCCCCGTCATAAACATTCCTATCAGGAACATTACGACTGTAAGAAACGATCTTTTCTGCATAGTCTTTAAGGGTTAAGTTAAATAATATAGTAGTAGTAAAAAATTTATAAGCGTCTTTAGATTTTGCAAATATAGCAAATATAATTGAAAGATGGGGTGTTTGCCGGCAAAAAATTGCAAAAACATGATTGAAATGCTGGAAAAAAGTTGTAAAAGCTTGGTTAATGCTGGCAACAAATCTCACCACATCACCATCTCACCATTTCCCCATCACACAATCTCTGCAATTTCCGCGAAATCGTCGACAATGGCGTCGGCGCCGGCTTCCATGAGACTCTCTCGCAAACCGTTGCCGTACGTAACGCCGATGGTCATACAGTGGGCGTTGCGACCCATGAGAATGTCGAAGTGGGTGTCGCCTACGACGACGGCGTCCTCGAATATCTCGCGATATGTGGCTGTACACTCCGCAGCCTTCTCCTTGTCCATCGGCTCGAGCACGGGGAACGCCTCCGCGAGCGGCAGACCTATCGTTGCGGCTATCTCCTCGTCGCTGTGCTGCGGCAGATGCATGGCGTCGAAAGTGCGATGGAAGGTGTTGAGTATAACGGGCTTCGTGTCGGCGATGGTGCCGTCGAAGTCGAGAATCACGATTTTCTTCATATTGCTTGTGTTTTATAGTTATGTGCTGCTTTTTATAGTTCTGCACTATCTTTTTATCTTCTGCAAAGATACTAAAAAATAAGGCTCTTACGGAATTTGGAGTGATGGTTCTTACGAAAGAAGGCGACACAGCATCGGCCTTGTATTAATCCATGATACGCACCATGACGTAAACGTTGAATTGTAAAATATTATTGCCGAAATTTAACACT
>OASD01000029.1_pt1 | contig 111035 bp, 103 predicted proteins | sample 1475531 | NCBI WGS metagenome assembly OASD01 (sample SAMEA3360668, study PRJEB22359) | human gut metagenome | biome: ENVO:urban biome; feature: ENVO:human-associated habitat; material: ENVO:feces | place: Bangladesh | collected 2011
ACAAGTAAAACAGAAATACATCGTCAGATCTGACAAGTGAATTCAGGAAAAGACAAAAGCTCACCTATCATCTTGCAAAAGGTCAGCCATCACATCTCGAAAGGTGACCTATCACAGTGCGATAGCTGAGCTTCGCAGTCGTGAACGGCACGACTGGTCCAACAATGGCCTCGCATTATATGCCTTGGGGCACAGAGCTACATCATCGGATATAGAAATTTCTTACAGAAACCAACAAGTTGCTAACGAGCATTGGCTCAAACATGTCTTGCCCGATTTGCAAGAGAATATAAATAAAAGGAGCGTGTTAAAGAGTTACTTCAACACGTTCCTGGTTGTATTTTAATGGGCGAAAGGAACAAAATCAAAGCCCTGCGAATGGGTTTCAGCAGTCATTCGTTCCGAGCTCCCTTATCATTTACCAAAGGTTCAGACGCTGATTCTCTGGCAAATACAACTTATCTGAAGGTTTTACGTTGAATGCCTCATACCATGCGTTAATGTGTGGCAAAGCACCGTTGACACGCCATTCGCCCAATGCGTGAGGATCGCTCTTTGTGCGGTTGCGGATTTCAGCATCGGTAATATTGGCTGCCCAAACACCAGCATAAGCGAGGAAGAAACGCTGTTCTGGTGTGAAGCCCAGTAAGTTCTTTCCCTTCTTGCCCTTGGTTGCATTTTTCAATGCGTTGAATGCCACCATCAAACCTCCATGATCAGCAAGGTTCTCGCCAAGTGTGAGACGCCCGTTACCTTTCAGGTCTGGTAACACGTTGATATGGCTGAAGAAATCTGCAAATGGATCGGTAAGTGCCTTGAATTTGGCAGCATCTTCCTTTGTCCACCAGTCCTTCATGTTGCCATCCTTATCGTAATTACGGCCGCGATCATCGAATCCATGAGTCATCTCATGCCCGATAACCACACCAATAGCACCGTAGTTGAAGGCATCGTCGGCCTTAGGATCGAAGAATGGGTACTGGAGGATGCCTGCAGGGAAACAAATCTCATTGGTTGTCGGATTGTAGTAAGCATTAACGGTCTGGGGAGTCATATACCACTCATCCTTATCAACTGGTTTTCCAGCCTTTTCCTCGATTTCAAGTTTGCTCCAGAACTCACGACAATTCATCACATTGTCATAATATGATTTAGATGGGTCGATAGTAAGTTTGCTCAAATCCTTCCACTTGTTGGGATAACCCACCTTCACATAGAAGGTTGAGAGTTTCTCAAGACCAGCCTTCTTGGTCGCTTCGCTCATCCACTCCTGTGCATTGATACGCTCAGCCAGGCTTGTCTGAAGGTTCTTTATAAGTTCCTCCATACGCTGTTTGCTACTTGCTGGGAAGTAACGCTCGCAATAAATCTTGCCCAAGGCCTCGCCCATCTGGCGCTCCACCTGAGAAGTAGCTCGCTTCCAACGAGGATAATCCTCCTTGGTTCCGCGCATAGCCTTGCTGAAGAAATTAAAAGACTCTGCACGAACGTCATCACTCAGATAACCAGAAGCTGAACATATGGCATCCCACTCCATACGGGCACGAAGCTCATCTGCAGTCTCTGTTTCGGTAAGTTTGTCCAAACCAGCAAGGAATGCAGGCTGACCAACGACCATTTCCTGAATGTATTCAGACTTGACGCCTTCAGCTTTGGCAAGTTTCTCCAACTGGATGTTAGGGTAGTTTTCCTTGAATTGAGCCAAAGTCATCTTGTTGTAGTTGGCTTCGGCATCGCGAAGTTCTGTTCTGCTCTTTGAAATGAGTGCCAATGAGGTCTCGAAACGTACGATTGCATCACGCTTTTGTTCAGCCTGGGCCTGTGTGAAGCCAAAGAGCTTGAACATATTCACGATATGTTGCTTGTAGGCATTACGGATATCGGTAGTCGCTTTATCGTTGTCGAGATAATAATCCTTCTGTCCGAGTGTCAATCCGCCCTGATATATATTGAGGATATTCATCTTTGCATTCTTCTCATCAGCATCGAAGCTGTAACCCATCGGGACACCATAGCCATGGATGACATACTTGGTTTGGATTGTTCGAAGGTCGGCCAATGTCTTTGCGCCTTCCATCTCGTTGATTAACGGCATCAATGGCGAAACACCTTCTTTGTTACGTCGAACTGAGTCCATGGCGAGCTTATAGAAATCGCCTAACTTCTGCTCTATCGTTCCCTGCTTTGTTTTCTTCTTCAACAGCTCTGTGAGAATCGCGTTGATACGCTTGTTATTGTCCTCCTGTAACTGATCGAAAGATCCGAAACGAGAGAACGCTGCTGGTAGCGGATTGTTCTTCTGCCATCCGCCAGTAGCGAACTGATAAAAGTCATCGGCTGGGCGTACAGACTTATCGAGATTAGTCTCCCTAATACCAGCTTGGCCCTGAGCCATACTAACCAATGGGACAGATGCAATCATCATCATTGGTAACATTGCTTTGATTTTCATATTTAAAAGATTTAGAATAAAAAGCCCTCGAACACTGACCGATGTCTTCATCCCTGGCCTCCCTCCTAATTAATGAAAAGGCTGTGGATGATCAATCCGATAGGACTTATTTACATTATACTTACTTTTTTGATATTATTTCTTTATATAATCACTCTTCAATTATAGTCATTCCCCACTTCAAATCATTGGAAAGATTATTGGATAAGACTTTCCAATTCCTCCGAAAGTTCCAGCCAGCGGTCATTTTCCTCGTCCAACCCCTTCTGGATCTCAGTGTATTCGGTCACAAGTTGCATATCACTGGCATTTTGTGGATCCATCAAAAGCTCGTCAAGCTCCGCCTTACGTGCCTCCATCTTTGCTATCTTCTTCTCTGATTCCTCAACAAAACGCTGCGCCTTGCGAATTTTCTTTTGTTGTTCCTTATGCTCTGCATACTGTTGCTTACCATTTGGGACATCGGAAGATGGCTCATTCGCAGTACTCGGTTTGTTAGACGTTTTTGGGCCTAAAGAGTTTATTGCGTCATTGATACTTTCCGCATTATGCGCCCGCAGGTAATCATAGATTCCACCTAAATGCTCGCGGACTTTTCCGTTTCCAAACTCATAGACTTTGTCAACAAGTCCGTCTAAGAACTCACGGTCATGCGAAACGATAATAGCCGTACCGTCGAAAGCCTTGATAGCATCCTTGAGTACTTCCTTAGAAGGCATGTCCAGATGGTTAGTAGGCTCATCAAGTATCAAGAGGTTTACTGGTTCAAGCAATAGCTTAATCATTGCCAAACGAGAACGTTCTCCTCCCGAAAGCACCTTTACTTTCTTCTCGGATGTCTCCCCGCCAAACATGAAAGCTCCCAGCAAATCATTAATCCGCAAGCGCATGTCGCCCTTTGCCACCTCATCGATAGTCTGAAAGATGGTCAGTTCTTCATCAAGAAGCTGCGCCTGATTTTGAGCAAAATAGCCTATTTGTATGTTGTGGCCTACCTTCAGATGGCCGTCGAAAGGTATCTCGCCCATGATACATTTCACAAGAGTGGATTTTCCGGCACCGTTCTTACCAACAAAAGCCACTTTCTCGCCTCGCTTGATAGTCATATCGACATCTGAGAATACAAGAAGCTCATCGCCATTCCCATCCTGTTGGGCGTAAACCTTGCTTAGACCTTCAGCTATCACGGGATAATCACCACTTCGCAAACAAGGTGGGAACTTCAAGCGCATGGCCGAATTATCCACCTCGTCCACTTCTATCGGAACAATCTTTTCCAATTGCTTGATGCGCTGTTGCACCTGCACAGCCTTTGTGGCCTGATACCGGAAACGGTCTATAAAGGCTTTGATGTCAGCTATCTCTTGTTGCTGATTCTCGTAAGCCCGAAGCTGTTGCTCGCGGCGTTCCTTTCTCAGCACGACATACTCATCATACTTCACCTTATAGTCCTCCACCCGCCCGCAGGTGATTTCCAGTGTGCGGTTGGTTACGTTATTGATGAATGCCCGGTCGTGGGAAACCAGTACCACGGCTTTGGCACTTTGGGCAAGGAATTGTTCGAGCCATTGTATAGATTCGATATCCAAATGATTGGTAGGTTCATCGAGCAGGAGCACATCAGGACGGCAAAGCAGAATCTTCGCCAATTCAATTCGCATGCGCCAACCACCCGAAAACTCTTTCGTAGGTCTGTCGAAATCGGAGCGCAAGAAGCCAAGACCGGTAAGTGTACGCTCAATCTCTGCCTCATAGTTCTCGCCTCCAAGCATCATGTATCGTTCGTGTTCTTGCGTAAACTTCTCCACGAGTTGGGCATAACTCTCGCTCTCATAGTCGGTTCTATCGGCCATTTCCTGCTGCATCTTCCTCAACTTGTCCTCCATCGCCGTATTTCCAGAGAATGCTTTGCGCGTTTCTTCCTTTACTGTGGTATCGTCGGAGAGCTTCATCACCTGCGGCAGATAACCGACAGTGGTATCATTGGGAATGGCCACCACACCATCAGTAGGTGTTTGCATTCCACAGAGTATCTTGAGCATAGTGGATTTACCAGCACCGTTCTTGCCCACAAGGGCAATACGGTCACGCTCGTTCACCACGAATGAGACATCATGGAACAATGGCTTAACGCCAAACTCAACTTTCAAACCTTCAACTGAAATCATCGTTTACGTCAGATATTAAATGCCGTGCAAAGTTACTAATTTATTCCTGACAAATCCCAACTTAATATATGGAATATACATAATTAATCGAAAAACTGCCACGATTTATTAGCATTCTTTCAAACAATTTTAACGACATCATGACAATGCCTTCATTTCTAAATCGGAAGAAGTCTCAACAGTGAAAATGCATTTACAAACTTTGAGTGCTGTAAATGAAGAGTTGAAGTAAAATTTCAACCAAGCCATACAAGTTGCCAAGGTAAAAACGCACGATGCTTGAAAAGAATATGAATGTTTAAGCATTTGATGCACAAATTAGAAAAATATCACTATCTTTGTAGCATCAACCAAATATAGAATAGAAGATAACAAGCCATGAAACATCCTATCGGAATTCTGAATTTTTAAGCAAACAACTATCAACAGAAAAAAATGATACTAACAAACAACATGCTGTCGTTCGCCTTAGACGTGCGCGAGGCACAGCCTTGGAAACTTATTAATGATTCCTGCATCTTCGCCCTCCGACTCTCTTCGGGCGAAACGGGTTATATCTGCGTAATGGGTAATGGTGGCGAACACTTTGCTATCGGTCTCTACATCGGGCAGCGAGGCTTCTCCGACTATCTCACATCGTTGAAACTCGAAGGCGAATCGCAACTTGAGATGATGGAGGCAGGCATGGCCTTTGACTACATCATGTGCGACTTCGAGAATGCATCAGACATAGAACCAGAGACAAAGAAGCGCATCAAGGACTATGTCGAGACAAACGGACGCAAAATCAAACGGCCAAAAGGATGGCCTGATTTCATCCGTCACCTTCCTTACAAGGCACTTTTTCCCATCACGAAGGAAAAAGATGCACAAGCCATCACCGAAGCATTGCAGGCGGTACTCGCACTGACCGTAAAGCTCCATGAAACCTCTGCCGAAGCACTCGGATTCGACCCCAAAAGAAGATACCCCACGGCGAAAGGCGGGAAGTTGGTTCCATTGCTCACGCCTGCCAATGACGGCAGTTACGAATTTGGGATAACAGCACTGCCGACGATGAAAAAGAATAAGCACGACGTGACACCTTTTACCAACGACATCCTCACCCACACCCTGTTAAAGCTGCCAAAGCATGGAGCCATAGCTTGCAAGTTCTTCCACCTGCCACAGCCCCTCAACGATGGTCAGGACGAGGTTCCCAGTTTAATGCCCATCATTCTCCTCATCAATGAGGGGAATGGCATGGCATTTCCCATTATGCCGACACAGGAGAATCTCAGCAATCTGACCTACCTGCTCACCAACCTTGCACAGACGTTCATCTCGCAAAAGAATGCCCCCGCTGAAATCGTTGTCACCGAGCAACGAACGCAAGCCCTGCTCAAAGACTTCTGCCACCGCTGTAGCATCAAGCTCACTCTGACAGACTTCATTCCTGAACTCGAAGAAGCCGCAGAAATGCTTTATATGCAAATGACGATGCTAGGGTGAAAGAGAATTTGTTATGAACAAATACACGGTACACATATCACGCACACTCAACCTTTCGGAAAAAAGTGTTGATGCGACGCTGAATCTCTTGGACGAGGGATGCACCATTCCTTTCATCGCACGCTACCGAAAGGAACGCACGGGGAATCTCGACGAAGTGCAAATCACACGCATCAGCGAGATGAACGAGCGGCTCAAAGAACTCGACAAACGAAAGGCAACGATTCTAAAAACAATCAAGGAACTTGAGAAACTCACACCTGAGCTGGAAAAACGTATCGTGGCTTGTTGGGACTCCACAGAACTGGAGGATATCTATCTGCCCTATAAGCCTAAGCGACGCACCCGTGCCCAAATCGCTCGTGAACAGGGACTTGAGCCTTTGGCATCGCTCATCATGCTGCAACGCGAGCACGACCCCAAAAGTGCTGCAAAGCGTTTCGTCAAAGGCGATTTGAAGACCGAAGCAGAGGCGCTGCAAGGTGCTCAGGACATCATTGCTGAAATCGTGAGCGAAGACCAACAAACGCGCAACACTGTGAGAGGTTTCTATCGTCGCGAGGCTATCATCACGTCGAGGGTCATCAAGAAGAAGCAAGAGGAGGATGGCGCACAGAAATTCTCTGACTACTTTGACTTTTCCGAACCGCTAAAACGCTGCAATAGCCATCGGTTGCTCGCCATGCGCCGAGGTGAGCATGCGGGGTTTCTCCGTGTGAGTATCTCCATCGATGACGAGGCATGCACCGAGCGTATCAAACATCAATACATACATGGCAATGGACCGTGTCAGTCTCTTATCGCTGAAGCCATCGACGACTCTTTCAAACGGCTCATTGACCCAAGCATAGAAAACGAATTTGCCACCATCAGCAAGGAAAAAGCCGACGAGGAAGCCATCAAAGTCTTTACGGAAAACCTCCGGCAACTCCTCCTCTCTGCCCCACTCGGTCAGAAGCGGGTTCTCGCTCTCGACCCTGGTTTTGCCAATGGTTGCAAGATAGCGTGCCTTGACGCCCAAGGCAACCTCCTCCACCATGAAATTATCTATCCGCATCCTCCAAAACGCCTTTACGCTCAGGCCACTGTTGCCCTGCAGCGCATGATTAAGCAATATAAGATTGAAGCCATCGCTATTGGGAATGGTACGGCATCGAGGGAGAGTAAAGAGTTTGTGGAGGAGACAATAGGCAATCTCCCACTACAGGGAATAGCCGGAGAGGAGACTAAGACAGAAGTGAGAATTTTCACCGTCAGCGAGGATGGAGCCTCCATCTACTCCGCCTCCCCTACGGCACGTGAGGAGTTTCCCGATGAAGATGTTACCACGCGTGGAGCTGTCTCCATCGGACGACGCCTCATGGACCCATTGGCAGAACTCGTAAAAATCGACCCTAAGAGTATTGGCGTCGGACAATATCAGCACGATGTTGACCAATCGTTGCTCAAGCACTCACTCGATTTAACCGTTGAGAGTTGCGTCAACCAAGTGGGTGTGAATGTAAATACAGCTTCAAAGCACCTCCTGACCTATGTTTCAGGACTCGGACCAGCCTTAGCACAGAGTATTGTTGACTATCGCCGTGAGAACGGACCGTTCACCTCTCGTTCAGAACTCAAAAAGGTGAAACGGCTGGGCGACACTGCATTCCAACAATGTGCAGGTTTCCTCCGTATTCCAGGAGCTGACAATCCACTCGACAATTCATCTGTCCATCCCGAAAGCTACGGCATTGTTGAGCATATGGCAAAAGATCAGGGATGTAGCGTTCAAGAACTGATCGGCAACAATGAGCGTATCAAAAAAATAAAGATAGAGAAATACAATATAACCCATAAAGAAGAGGACATCGCTGGTACAGGTTTAAAGGAGCAGGACGCACCATTCCCCGGACCGTCCCCACATAATCTCAATGAAAGGCAAAGCACACGACGTAGTGAAGATGGCGAAGATATAGGGCTCTACACACTCCGTGACATCTTGAAGGAGCTTGAAAAGCCAGGACTCGACCCACGTGGCGAGGTCGAAGTATTCGAATTCGACCATAACGTACATACTATCGATGACCTTGTGGAAGGCATGGAGCTTCCTGGTATCATTACCAATATCACCAACTTCGGTGCATTTGTTGATATTGGTGTCCATCAGGACGGACTCATTCACATATCCCAACTCGCCGATAAGTTCGTGAGCGACCCCACGCAAGTTGTCCGCCTACATCAGCATGTCAGAGTACGTGTTACACAAATCGACAACAGACGTAATCGTATCGGGCTCAGTATGAAACATATAAAACAATAAACTATGGCTTGGAAGAAAATCAAAATCTATCTCATCCTAATAGCCTTCGCCCTTGTATCTATCTTTCTGTGGAATAAGAGTGCCACCCTAACAGGCTTTGACTTTTGGAAAATGAGAATCGTCTCCATTATTACCCTCACTTTCTTCGGAGGCGGTGGGTTATTTATGGCCTATAAGGAAATCTCCCTCAAACTCAAGGGCAAGAAGGTCATAGAATTTACCGATGAGGGTATTATCTTTGGAACAGAGAAATCTATACCTTGGAGAAATATTAATGGCTTTTCATGGCAATCCTTTGGCGATATGATTCTGATTTACACAAAAAATCCAGAGCAAGAAATAGCCCAAGAGAAGAATCGATTCAAGCGAAAGGTGATGCAATTCAATCTCAATTATACTGGCGCACTTTATGCTTTCTCCACATCTCAAATGGAAGGGAGCAAAGACCAGATACTCGACTTATGCGAAATGGAACTAAAGAGGCACACTGAAAATTGATTGAGCGAAGGATGATCCACAACTTTATATACAAGCCCTTCAAGCTTATCCTCATCCATACTGGAGCTACGATAAGATTTCTCTACCATCGAATGGTGCTTAAAGAGAAGTACAGTTACCATGCCTTCATTATCAATTCCCCCCACTTCGACTACGAATACACTTCCTACAAAGAAGAATTTGAGAAGTGGAAACACAAGCAAAACAAATCACGCAATATGCTCACGTCCGAACAGGAGTTAGAACTGGAAGAACTCCTAAAGCAGGGTATGACCAGAGAGGAGGCGCTCACCCTCATGCACTACAGTGGAGACATTGAGCCCATCGATACCAACATCTACCCCAGAGACCCAGAATACTTCACCAACCGGACGTTTGATGGAATTTTAGGCTTCATCGCCATTTTAGCGATAATCATCATAGTGAGTTTTTGCCATTAATGGCAATTGTATTTTTGACAAGTCGTTGGCATTTGACTCACAAAGGCTATTGTGATATAGGATTTTCAAATAAAAACACAAACAAAAAGGCTGATATCCACATTGAATATCAGCCTTTCAATATCACGCTACCCCTCTGTTGAGGGTTACATTTCTACTTTACCTTGTCGATGATAGCCTTGAACGCCTCAGGATTGTTGGCAGCAAGATCCGCAAGAACCTTACGGTTGATTTCGATTTCATTTTTGCGAAGTGCGCCCATCAACTGACTGTAGCTCATATCGTAAAGACGAGCAGCAGCATTGATACGCTGAATCCAGAGTGCGCGGAAGTTACGCTTCTTGTTACGACGGTCACGGTATGCATAAGTCAAACCTTTCTCATAGGTATTCTTAGCAACTGTCCAAACATTCTTACGAGCACCAAAGTAACCTTTGGTCTTCTTCAAAATTCTCGTTCTCTTTGCTTTTGAAGCAACATGATTTACTGATCTTGGCATAGTTTTTCTTTCCTTTTAATTTGTTTGACAAATGTGAATTAACGAAGATTCAACAGGTCACGAACCTGCTTCATGTTGCTACTGTCCACAAGTGTTGAGTGAACGAGGTTTCTCTTCTGCTTCTTTGTTTTTTTAGTCAAGATGTGACTGTGGTAAGCTTTGTTACGCTTAATCTTACCTGTACCGGTGAAACTGAATCTCTTCTTTGCACCGGAGTTTGTCTTCTGCTTTGGCATTTTTTTTAAATTTTAAAATTATTATTATTCATCTGTGGCAACGTATATACCAAGACGTTACGCACAGGCACCTCTCAATGTCTTCTTCTGCGAAGATATTTTGAAGTTTATTCTTGTTTTAATTTATCAAGTGCATCAGCACCATTCTTTGCATTGGCAAAAAGCCCATTGTCAGTTATGGCCTCGGTTTTCTGACTTTCTGCTTTAGCATTGTTTTCGGCCTCTTCTCGGTCACGTCGCTGCTGGCTTTTCTTAGTCACACCACTTTTCTTTGGTGTAAGGTAGAGAAACATTTTCTTTCCCTCGAGCTTAGGCAACTGCTCTACCTTTGCAAGTTCCTCCAAGTCGTTAGCAAAGCGGAGAAGTAACACTTCTCCCTGTTCTTTAAAGAGGATTGAACGACCACGGAAAAAAACGTATGCACGCACTTTATTACCATCGTTAAGAAATTCCTGAGCGTGCTTTAGTTTGAACTGGTAGTCATGCTCGTCAGTTTGTGGTCCGAAGCGTATTTCTTTCACCTCTTGCTTTACCTGCTTCTGCTTCATCTCTTTCTGATGTTTCTTCTGCTGGTAAAGGAACTTTGAATAGTCGATGATACGACAAACAGGAGGTTGTGCGTTGGGAGATATTTCCACTAAGTCAAGCCCCTCATGGTGAGCCTGTTCGAGAGCTTTGCGAGTGGGCATCACTTCAGCTCCCCCATCACTTACCACACGTACTTCCCGAGCGCGAATTTGTTCGTTCACTCGGTACTGAAACTTCATTTTGTCATTCTTCATTCAACTATATCAAATTGTTTTAATTGATTAAACGGCTGCAAAGTTACTATTTTTCAATATATTATCCAAATATTTTGAATACTTTTCGTTGTTTATAGCAATAGTGTCCTAAATATTTTTCCGAAAATTCACAAAACATCGCATAAATCATAAGACTTAACGTGTTTTCTTTCAAATCATATATGGCATATTCCTCCACTTCGTTTTCAGGTGTTGGTAAACAGACGCTAGATAGCAAACATACGACCTGACCAGCATCATGAAATTATATTACAAAAACCGTGTTGGGGGACGCACTTTGTAATCTATTGATAATCAACATGATATTGATTGCGATTTAAAAGCTTAGCTATTGCATTACAATTCATGACCTTTTGCAGTGCAAAAGGTAAGATTTTAGAAAGTAAAAGCTAAGGAAAAGATTACTTATATACTTTTTCATACATGATAAATTGTTCTATTTATTGAAAAGTTGCTTTCATAGCAATAGTAAAGATTCGTTCATGAAATATCCGTAACATCATAACAGTTATTATATTAATAGTCTCGCACAGCTGTGCGAGACTATTATGATATAAGCATTGTGCAGATAATTCACAATGTTCAAAATCTATTTTAATCCAAATTCTTCATTTGCTCGGCAACTTCATCATTGATGCGCTTCGCAAAATCGGCCATTGGCATTGTTGCCTGTTCACCTCCACCTTGCACTCGCATGGACACAAGACCTTCGTTTTTTTCCTGTTCACCTACAATTACCATATAAGGGATACGCTTTAACTCATTATCACGAATCTTACGACCAATCTTTTCGTTACGATCATCTACAAATACGCGAACATTCTTGGACTCAAGGAATTTCTTCACCTCATCGGCATAATCATTATACTTTTCGGATATTGGGAGAATGGCCACCTGATCAGGAGTAAGCCACAGTGGGAAGTGTCCGGCGGTATGCTCGATCAAAACAGCAGTAAAACGTTCCAATGAACCGAATGGTGCACGGTGAATCATCACAGGAGTCTGTTTGCTATTGTCCTCGGCTGTATATTCAAGTTTGAAACGATTAGGCAGATTGTAATCCACCTGTATGGTTCCCAACTGCCAACGACGTCCGATGGCGTCTTTCACCATGAAGTCGAGTTTTGGACCGTAGAATGCAGCCTCGCCTATCTCAACCCGGGCCTTTAATCCTTTTTCTTTACAAGCTTCCTTGATGGCATTCTCGCTCTCTTCCCAAACATGATCAGAGCCTATATATTTCTCTTTGTCCGCAGGGTCTCGAAGTGAGATTTGCGCTTCATAGTTCTCAAACCCAAAGGTGGTAAATACCTTTTGTATGATATCAATAACGTCTTCAAATTCCTTCTTCACTTGTTCGGGACGAACGAATAGATGCGCATCGTCCTGTGTGAAAGTACGCACACGCGTCAAGCCGTGCAGTTCGCCACTCTTTTCATAGCGGAATACAGTTCCGAACTCTGCAATACGGAGCGGAAGGTCCTTATAAGAGCGTGGCTTGTTAGCAAATATCTCACAATGGTGAGGACAGTTCATTGGTTTAAGCATATATTCCTCGTCCTCCTCTGGAGTTTGAATCGGCTGAAAGGCATCCTTGCCATAATGTGCATAGTGTCCAGACGTTATATAGAGATTTTTTCCACCAATACCTGGTGTTATAACTTCCTGATAGGCATAGGGACGCTGCAACTTACGAAGTACCTCTTGCAAGCGGAGACGAACCTGAGTTCCCTTGGGCAGCCAGATGGGGAGTCCCTTGCCTACTCTATCAGAGAACATGAAAAGTTCCATTTCTTTACCTATCTTTCGATGGTCGCGCTTCTTTGCCTCCTCCAACATGAGGAGATACTCGTCCAGCATCTTCTTCTTCGGGAACGTGATTCCGTAAATACGTGTCAGCTGGTCACTCTTGGCATCGCCACGCCAAAAGGCACCGGCTACACTTGTCAGCTTCACTGCTTTGATAGCTCCTGTGGACACAAGATGAGGACCGCGACACAAGTCGGTGAAATTTCCTTGTGAATAGGTAGAAATCGTTCCATCTTCCAAGTCTTCTACGATATGTTCTACCTTATAAGTCTGCCCATCAGCTTTAAATTCCTTCACAGCTTCATCTTTCGCAACGTTACGACGAACTATGGGAGAATCTTTTCTCGCCAGTTCAAGCATTTTCTTCTCTATCTTCGGGAAATCATTCTCAGAAATCGGAGTACCATCAGCAGTCTGTACGTCATAGAAGAATCCGTTTTCTATTGCAGGACCGAATCCGAATTGAATTCCAGGATAGAGCTCCTTTAACGCCTCAGCAAGCAAGTGAGCTGAAGAATGCCAGAAGGTATGCTTTCCTTCTTCATCCTCAAACTTATAAAGTGCTATTGTAGCATCCTCATTAATAGGACGGTTAAGTTCCGTCGTTACACCATTCACCCCACAAGATACAACGTTGCGGGCGAGAGCCGGTGAGATACTCTCTGCGATTTGTAATCCAGTTATGCCCTGTTCGTACTCACGAACCGAACCATCTGGGAATGTGATTTTAACCATAATACAAATTAGTTTTTATAAATCAATACTGTGGCAAAGGTACAACTTTATGGTGAGAACGGGTAAGATAAATCTTAGAATTATCAATTTAAATAAAGAGAACGGGTAACGGAACAGCGACTAAATCCTCTTTTTAAGCACTTCAAATAGCCAATAAATATAAAAAAATCATTTTTTTAAATCTTTTCATTGAATTTATATTAGTTTTTTATTCATTTATTCTTATCTTTGCAGCATGGAATCAAATACTACTACACAACCAAGCGCTATGCGGAATCTATTTTATCACTTAGTTGCCCTATTCGTAGTCATCGTATGGGGTGTAACTTTCGTAAACACACGTGTACTCGTCGATGCTGGGCTGAATCCACAAGATGTGTTTCTGTTGCGTTTCACAATTGCTTACATTTGCATTTGGTTCATTTCGCCAAGGAAGGTGTTCTGCGGAAACTGGAAAGACGAAGTCATGATGCTGATGTTGGGTGTACTGGGTGGTTCTCTTTACTTCATTACTGAGAACTATGCCGTCAAACTCACCTATGTAAATGACGTGAGTTTCATTGCCAACACATCTCCACTATTGACAGTAATCATTGCACTCATGTTCAGCAAAAAGGTGAAGTTTAGTTGGATGCTTGCCATAGGCTCTATCATGGCTCTAATAGGATTAGGATTTGTGATATTCAAAGACCATTTTGAGCTGAACATAAAGTCACTCGGCGACCTTTTAGCTTTAGCCGCTGCAATTAGTTGGGCTTTCTATTCGCTATTGATCAAGAAAGCTGCAGATCGCTATTCGTCAGTATTTATCACCCGTAAAGTATTCATCTATGGTGTACTTACAACCTTACCCATGTATTTGGTAGAGCCTTGGACCTTCCCTCTTAAGGACTTCCTCAATCCTAATGTTTGGGGCAACCTGATATTCCTCGGCCTGATTGCATCTTTCGTTTGCTTTGCTTTATGGAGCTGGGTAGTAACAAAATTAGGCGCACTGAAAACAGCAAACTATATTTATTTGAGTCCTATAGCAACAGTTGTAGCAAGCTATTTCATTCTTGGTGAAGAAATGGTACTGATGTCGTACATTGGCAGCGCATTGATTCTCGGTGGTGTATTTATTGCCAATCAGGCGAAGAATGTTGACTATTGAAAAACTGAAATATCAACTTAAAAGAACCTTTATACCTGTATTGCCTAGGCTAAAGAATATCGGCATCTTAGCTTCCAAGCTATGATGCCGAGTTCTTATATTACAAAGATCAATTATTGAATCGTCTGTTGTGTGTAAATCTCAATTAACCGTCTTACTCTTCGTCCCCAATACATTTATTGTAAAGCACAGACATATTAAGAGTCGAAATCAGATATGGATAAAAACAGTTACCGCTTGTCAAATCATATAAGTAATACACAACTAAAACAAATTCTGATTATCGGTTTTCGGCTTACCATTATCCTTTGGTTTTTCCAGCGGCATTCGCTTCATCAACCACGTGCTTCTGTTCAAAGTTTTAAGTTTCAATAAATCCACCTGAGATGGCGGATGGAGTTTTCGCTGTGCTTTTCTACCTGACTTTATTTCCTCGCGTAGTGAAAGAGCTTCTTTAAAAGAAGGCCACCTATCTAATATGTGATTGATTTGTTTAAGCGACTCTTCACGATTGCTGCTCATGAAGTAGGAATAGGCCCTATTATACCAAAAGTCCTTGTTGCCTGGATTTATTTCAAGTGCTTTTGTATAAGCAACAATGGCACTATCGAATTTCTCCTCACGAATACACGTCATCCCGTAAAGCTCGAAAATGTCGGCAATATAGGGCTGTAGTGCCAAGGCTGCCTTGCAGTCTTCATGAGCCCCATGAAAATCTTCCAAATGATATTTCGACAAAGCCAACAAATACCATGCCTCGTATAGATTCGGTTTTAAGGCTACAATACGAGTGAATATTTGCATTGATGCTACGTAGTACCCCATGTCCAGCGTGCGTCGCCCCTCTTCCATCAACTTTTTAATATTGTATTGTGAAGAGGCTGGCAACGTAAACAAAGCTATCAGGGATAACACGATGCAACGCAGCATGAACTTATCTCCTCGCAGGCTTAACTTTATAGGCGCATTGGAAGCGCCCAGAGAGTAAAGCTTTCATCTTCTTGGCAATCATCTGTTTGCGGAAAGGAGACACATAATCCGTAAAAACCTTTCCATCTATGTGGTCAAACTCATGTTGTATGACTCGTGCCAAATAGCCTGTGACCCATTCATCGTGCTCTTCTAAATTCTCATCCACATACCTTACATGTATTCGCGTGGCACGTGTAATATTTTCATGAATACCTGGAAACGAAAGACATCCTTCCTCCATGGTTTCTGTTTCAGATTCATCGCGCTCCAAGATGTGTCCATTGATAAAGGCATGCTTAAATCCTTTGTATTCAGGAAAATGCTCTGAAATAACATCCAAGTCAATCACTACTAACCTGATGGATTTGCCTATTTGAGGAGCAGCAAGCCCTATCCCGTCACTTGCTGTATTTGTTTCAAACATATCCCCTATCAGTTCTTGTAAGTTAGGGTAGTCCAATGGAATATCCTCAGCTACTTGTCTCAACACGGGTTGTCCGTAAGTATATATCGGTAATATCATTCTCTTAAAAATATTGTACTTCTGATAATATATCAGGAAAGCAAATTAGAATCCTTTGGATCTCATGTAGTCCTGTAGTATGATTGTTGCGGAAATCTCATCTACTAGCCCCTTATCTTCACGCCTTGTCTTCCTCTTAATCCCGCCAGCTATAATGGCCTGATGTGCAATAGTTGAGGTAAAACGTTCATCGTAGTACTCAATAGGAATATCGGGCAATGCCTTGCGCCAACGGTTATAGAACTGTTCAACCCGAGCAAGGTTCTCACTCGGCTCTCCATTCAATTGCAAAGGACGCCCAATAACAATTCTCTCGACCGATTCCTTATGAACATAATCATTCAAGAAGTCGAAAAGTTCAGACGTAGGAACAGTCACCAAGCCATTGGCGATAATCTTCAATGGATCGGTGACTGCTATACCTGTTCTCTTCTTTCCGTAATCTACCGAAAGTATTCTACCCATTATTTAGAAAGCAACCATGCGTCGGCATATTGAGAACGCAACTGGTTCCGGCTCTGAACAGCAGAAGCCTTGCTATCGTATGTTGACGCAACAACACGATACATATTATTGCCAGAATTGTAAGCAATCTGTGCATCGTAGCCAGCGCTCAGCAAACGCTGCTGCAAACCATCAGCATTAGCTTTAACGCTGAAAGAGCCAACAACAACGCTATAAGTCTTCAGGCCAGACCCTTTGACAACAGAAACATCCTCACGGCGAACTGCCTCGTTGTCATAATTGTCAACCACGCGAGTTTCGGTAACAGGTTGTGTCTCAACTGGAGCAACAACAGGTGCATCTGATGACTCTGTTGAAGTCTCTGGAGCTGTATAACCTGAGCGTTCCTGTGCCTTAGCCTTTTCATAAGCCTTCTTGTAAGCACTTTCACTTGATTTACAACTAGTAAAAGCCATAGCGACACACATTGCTGCGCTTAAAATCATCAATTTCTTCATACTCTTTTAGTTATTTGCTGATTACACTTAAAATCAATTTTTATCATGCGAAGTTACAAAATAAGATGCAAAACATAAAAATTACCGTATCTAAAGTTTGTTAAATAAACTATTTACAAGTTTTTTAACACAAAATATAATACAATTGAGAGATTTACCAAAAAGATTTATTATATTTGCGAATGATAACTAACAATTAATTTTCAACTTATTAACAAGAAAGAATTATGAAGACTTTAGGTTATATTGGCGCATTCCTCGGTGGCGCAATCGCTGGTGCAGCTCTTGGTATATTGATGGCTCCTGAAAAAGGAACAGAAACACGTACAAAAATCTCTGATGCTGTTGACGGCTTCTGCAAGAAACATGATATCAAACTAAGCCGCAAGGAAGCAGACGAATTTGTAGAGGACATCAAGGACGCAGCTTCAGACGTACTCTAATAAATTATGTTCTCAAACGACAACAACGTAGAGACCATTGCCCAGCTCATTGAGGTGGCAAAGCATTATATCGGACTTCAATCAGAATACGTGAAGTTAGATGTAATAGAGAAAGTGGTGAAAATACTTACTGCTATTGCCTTGGTGTCGGTATTTGCAGGATTGCTCACCATTTCTCTTATCTATCTCTCCTTTGCGGCTGTTTATGCAATGGAACCATACATCGGTTCATTGGCTATAGCCTTCCTCATCGTTGGTTTTGTCTATGTAGTATTTATCATTTTGTTCATCCTTCTTCGCCACCGTCTTGTGGAGCGTCCACTCGTGAAATTCCTGGCAGGAATCTTAATGTCAAAATAGCCCATGTTCAACCATTCTAATCATAACGAACCTGTATATAAGACCTTGGGCGAGATAAGATTACGCAAGGCACAGTTGCTTACCGACATAACGAAGGACAATAACCGCATGACGGATTTGTGGAATGATGTCTTCCACAAGCCAAAGGACAATTCTACCCCTACCCAACGTTTTTCAGGGTTCATGAATACAGGGGCAGGTATCATAGATGGATTGATTCTCGGCTGGAAACTCTACAGAAAACTCAGAGGACATCGTAAATCAAAAATAATAGGATTATTCTGAAAGAAATAGTAATGAAAAAGAAACAATTCAATGAATTTACTGTTTGATCATGTAAATTCATTGAATTGTTCTTTCCGATTATCCGTATTTCGTAACCTTTCTTTTGTAGGCAACTTTGCGAACCGCATTGTTATGCGTTAGTATGCAGTCCACTGAAATATAAAAGAGTCTTACTACACCCTGACTCCAATAACTTCCTCCAGCCCAAGTCTTTCTATTCCCCTATGTTTCTTCAACTTGACTAATTGCCAGCGAGCATCTTAATCTTGGTAATACACGCGCTTCACACGATTGCTGACATTCGTAAGCACTTCATAAGGAATGGTTTCAAGTACATCACTAAGAATAGTGACAGGCAAATGGTCACCAAAAATCTCAACACTGTCACCTTCCTTGCATTCAATTCCAGTCACATCAATCATGGCAACATCCATGCAAATATTCCCAACATACGGCGCATGCTGACCGTTTACGAGGCAATAGCAATGACGATTTCCCAACTTACGGTTCAAGCCATCGGCATATCCGATAGGAATGGCAGCGATAACACTGTCCCGCTCAATTTTCCCCTTGCGCGAATAACCTACCGTATCGCCGGCTGGCACATACCGCATCTGAAGAATCGTTGTCTTTAACGTAGATACATTGTTTATGATTTCATTGTTACGGGAATCAATGCCATAGAGTCCTAACCCCAGACGGCACATATCCAACTGTCGTTCAGGGAAGTGCTCAATTCCAGCAGAGTTATCAATGTGTCGCAATATCTTATGGTCAAAAGCCGATTGCAGCATCTTGCTAGCTTCATCGAACAACTTGAACTGAATTTCGGAAAAACTATCAAAGTCGTCGCTATCAGAACCCACAAAATGTGAGAACACTGATCGAGGAATAATAGCGCTCTGCTGTTTCAAGCGGGCTATAAGTTCGTTCATCTCTGTCTTGGGATTAAAGCCCAAACGATGCATACCCGTATCGAGTTTAACATGTACTGGGTAGCCCGTAATTCCTTCTTTTTGAGCAGCTTTCACCAGCGCATCGAGTAGGCGGAAACTGTAAACCTCAGGTTCCAGTTCGTAATCGAAAAGTGTTTTGAAAGAGCTCATTTCAGGGTTCATAATCATAATATTGCTCGTGATGCCATTTTTGCGAAGAGTTACCCCCTCGTCGGCAACGGCAACGGCAAGATAATCAACCCGGTGGTCTTGCAAAGTCTTGGCAATTTCCACGGCACCAGCACCATAGCCATCAGCTTTTATCATACAAACAAGTTTGGTTTCCTGCTTTAAGAAAGAGCGGTACCAATTCAAGTTGTCCACAACGGCATTCAAATTCACCTCTAACACCGTTTCATGAACCTTGTTTACCAAAAGTTCCGTCAACTGGTCGAATCCGAAAGAACGAGCGCCCTTCAACAGGATCACCTCATTCCTTAATCCCTTGAACACGTCACTATTGATAAACTCGGATACCGTTGCAAAAAAGTACTTCTCTTGCAATCTGGAGAAGGCATCGCTTTCACTCCGCAAGGCCTCACCGATGCCAATGAATTTTTCCACTCCTCTCTTCTCTGCGAGATCGGCAACTTCTAGATAAAGATTGTTTTTTGTCTCCCCACTCTGCAAGATATCACTCAGAATCAACGTGCGTTTACGCCCCTTATGATCAGGACGACGGTTCATAAAGTCAAGAGCTATGTCCAGTGAGTTTATGTCTGAGTTGTATGAGTCATTGATCAGGGTGCAGCCGTGCTGACCTTCCTTCACCTCCAGTCGCATAGCCACAGGCTCAAGATCAGCCATTCGCCGTGCCAGATCATCGGGTTTAACTCCCAAATAGAGTGCAACCACCGCGCAAGTTATCGAATTTCCGACACTTGCCTCATCAATGAAGGGCAAGGTGAATTTCCCTTTTAGGCTATTCTGCCAGCGATAAGTGATAGTAGTGGTAATATCTTGTTTTTCTATTGACTCAACATAGAACGAGGCCTGGTCATATTCAACCGACCATGAAAGCTTGGTTCCCGAATAGCTGAGCGACTGCATGCACTCAGCAACGACTTTTTCGTCCAGAGAGTAAACAATGGCTTCTGTATCCTTGAAAAGGAGCATTTTTTCCTTACACTTTTCTTCCAAAGACGTGAAGTTTTCCTGATGAGCATCACCCAAGCTGGCCATCACACCGATAGTGGGACGGATGATTTCCTGCAAGCGCCTCATTTCCCCTGGCTGACTGATTCCCGCCTCAAATACTCCCAATTGAGTATGCTCATTGAGCAACCAGACCGACAGCGGAACACCTATCTGCGAATTGTAACTCCGGGGCGAGCGCGTAACGGTCAGTTGTGGTGACAACAACTGATAGAGCCATTCTTTCACCATTGTCTTCCCATTTGACCCGGTAATACCTATGACGGGGATTCTAAACTCCGAACGGTGACGTTCAGCCAATCGCTGCAAAGCCTCCAACGAGTCAACGACTTTCAGAAAGTTAGTTTGCGGGTACAGCTTGTCATAGTCCTGTGGAACATCCTGAACCACGAAGTTTCTAACCCCCCGACGATAAAGCTCTGGTATATAATGATGTCCGTCGTTACGATCCGATTTCAAAGCGAAGAAGATTGTTTCTTCGGGAAAGCATAACGACCTGCTGTCCGTCAACACAAACCCAACGTTGGCATCAACATTACCCAATCTTTGTGCCCCGACAAGGACTGCTACTTTTTCAATAGAATAATTCATTTTATCAATTGTTGAAAGTTACTCCCAAACACAAGTTGAAAAAAAAGACTTGCTGATGGATTGCTCTTAATTTTCAATGCAAAGGTAATCAAAAAGTGAATAGCTTGCTATCTTTAACTTCCTTTTTTACCTTTTTTATTCCTATAAAACCTTCTTTTTAGCACACGACGGGCAACGGCCTTTCACCATGTAGTTGATGCTCGTTTGCATATAGCCTTCAGGAAGTTTCACTTCTGGAATCAACAACTCTGGCAGACAATAGGTACGATGACAAAATTCGCAGTAGAAATGTACATGCATGTCGTCGTCCACTTCATGGCTGTCACTCAAACATAGTTCGTATCTGACAACGTCGTTGCCATCTTCTACCTGATGAACCAAATGCTTTTCACGAAAAAGCATCAACGAGCGGAATACACTCGACTTGTCGATGGTCTGTAACTTAACTTCTATCTCTTTCATCGACATCGGATAATCCGCAGCAGCCATCGTCTGGGCAATGACTATTCTATTTGCCGTCGGCTTTATCCCATGTCGTGCAAGTAAATCAATTATATTCATTGTCTGTTTAATTAAGTCCCCAAACGGGGAAAAATCAGGAAAGGTGATATCTCATTTCAAGTTGTCTCGCTTTCTCCTCTGCCTTCGCTATAAACCCCTTGTATTCCTGACTTTCAGGATTGAACGGCCTGTGAGCAAAAGCCTCTTTGACAGGCCTCCACTCTTCAAGGAACTTTTTGGCATCAGCAGAGAAATATCTCTCCACCAATCGTTCCCAAATATACTCAACTGCTTGTTCATTTGGATGAAGCATATCTGATTTGTAGAAACGATAGTCGCGAAGCTCATCATTCACAATCTCATAGGCAGGAAAATAAACCACGTTGTCCGAATTTGCTCTCACAACTTCATTGGCTGCCATCAAGAGTGTTGCCTTAGAAAGCTGACTCTCATGGTAACCGTACTTGGCATAACGGATAGGGCTCACTGTCAGAATTATATGCACATCAGGATTGACTGCCTGCAACAATTGAATGGCCTTGTCGAGATAGGCAGCACATTCCTCTATCGACAGTTCGCTTTCGTCGAACAAATACTGTGGTCGCTTGCGACAATTATCGACGATTTCACCCGTTGTCTTTTCAATATAGACGTGGTTTGTACCCAAAGTCATTACGACCGTTTTAAAAGGGTCTGCCATTCTCTCTACCGTATGAAGCACAGAGGCAGGATTGTACATCACGCCAAACGGGTTGACAGTCGCCTGGAAATGTTCCTCAACAAAACGCTTTCCTATATTAGCGGCAAAACACGAACCTACGAAGAGCATGTGCTCGCCAGGGCGAATCTCAAAATTGGGTTTTGGTATATCAACTTTCGTTCTAAATTCCATACAATACAAAGGTAATATTTTTCATCAGGAATACACAGAAACCTAAAGATTTTTTCGTTTGCTATTAGGAATCGGTCATTTTGAACCACTATTTGTCAATAAAAAACGACATATCATTTTTTATGAAACGACCATGTGAGACATATTAATTTCACATCAAAAGGTTTCACACCACAATAGGTCAGGTATCGCCAATCAAAAGGTGAGCCTTTAGGATGCGAAAGGTCAGCTTTCTCATAGCAACTCACAACCACATGATTATCACAGGTTTAGAACATGTTAGAATTTGATAGTTTCCTAATTCATTATAAGTGACTTACAAAGCCATGAAATGAGGCTAAACATCCAAAACCAAACCATCATAGGCCAGAAAAACATTGGCAGGCAATCGCTTTGGGGCTTCCTGATGAAGGCCGATTTTATCAGTGAGATGTGTCAGATAGGTTGTCTTCGCCCCGACCACTTTACTGAAAGCAATGGCATCAGGCACCAATTGATGCGAATGATGCTCACGTTCCCAGCGCAATGCGTTCACCACAAGCGTTTCAACACCTTCCAAGTATTTGAGTTCGGAAGAAGAGATTGTTTTCATATCGGTGATATAGGCAAGCTTTCCTACTCTGTATCCGAGGATGGGTAGCTCATCGTGCATCACCTCAAAGGGCATCACCTCTACACCACCGATTTTCAATAACTTGTGAGCCTCTATGGAATGGAGATTCAATTTTGGAACTCCTGGATAAAGATGGTCTGCAAAGCAATATGGTAAATTATGCCTCAAACCGAGGCAAGTGGATTCATTGGCATACAAATCCACGTCGCCCAATTTGCAATAAGGGCGCAAATCGTCGATTCCACCTACATGGTCGTAATGGATATGCGTAATAAGCACACCATCTATCTTGTGAAAAGGAATGGGAAGAATTTGCTGACGGAAATCTGGTCCGCAATCAATCAATATACGGGTGTCTTCGACCTCAAGAAGAGCAGAGGTGCGTAAGCGCTTGTCCCTTGAGTCATTGCTCCGACAAACTTCACAGTCGCAACCAATTACCGGAACTCCATTGGAAGTTCCTGTACCTAAGAATCTCAGTTTCATAACCTATTTCAAAACCTAAAGACAATCCAAACGATAAAATTTAGAATGTATTTGTCTTTGATGCTTATCTTATATTTACCTCTGGGTAAATCTTAATTCCGAACTTAGCCTTGACATCATTTTGAATAGCCTCACACAAGTGGAGCACTTCCTGTCCGGTAGCACCGCCTCTATTGACCAAAACTAAAGCCTGCTTCTCATAGACACCTACATTGCCTACCGTTCTACCTTTCCAACCGCACTGTTCTATCATCCAGCCCGCTGGAATCTTCTCATGTTCAGCGTCGATGGTATAATGAGGCATTCCCTCATATTGTTTCGAAAGCTCTTCATATTTCTTGCGCGAGACGATGGGGTTCATGAAAAAACTACCGCCATTTCCCAATTCTTTCGGGTCAGGAAGCTTGGCATTGCGTATCTCAATGATGGTGTATCTCAACTCTTGTGGCGTTGGATTCACAATGTCTTTCAACTCCAAAGCAGCGCGGATGTTGCCATAATCCAGTTTCGGGCGATAGGTTCGAGACAGACGATAGGTTACCGACGTAACCAAATACTTATCACGCCATTCATGTTTGAACTTGCTCTGTCGATAACTGTATTCACAATCGGCATTCTTAAAACGGCAGAGTGTCCCAGAGGCAATCTCTACAGCCTCTACTTCTTCTATCATATCCTTAGCCTCAACACCGTAAGCACCAATATTTTGTACTGCGCTTGCTCCTACCTCACCTGGGATTATCGACAGGTTCTCAGCACCATAGAGCTGATTTCCAACACAATATGCCACAAACTCGTCCCACTCGAAGCCCGACCCGCACTTCACCCGTTCCTCATCGACCTGTTCAAGATAGTTGATGCCTGAATGAAGCACCGTGCCCTGATAGTCACCAGTGAGCAAAAGATTACTCCCACCTCCGAGAATAAGCAATGGATGGTCTGCTACAGTAAGCTGTTTTACAATTTGTTGCGCCTCTTCAACTGATTCATATTCAATAAACCTCCGGCATTTTACATCAATACCGAAGGTGTTATGTTTTAAAAGACTATAATCTCTCAGATCTTTCATAATTCGAATCTTTTCATTCTCTTGGAAAGCGTATCAAGAAAACACCCTTTAATAAGCGTAAATCTTTACTAACTTCCAGGAATTGCCTTTCTTTTTGAATACAAGTTGGGTTTCAACTCCGTTTGAAAGCCCACGGAAAGTCAGAATTTTCTTGTTGCTTTCCTTGTATTTCTGTCCATAAAGAATATTGTAAATCATATCACCAGGTACTTCAGGCAAGAATGAACTCCATTCTCCAGCGGGGATAGTCGTATTCACATTGCTTGCATCCTCATTGTTAGGGTCAGGACCAGAGTATGGAAGAGGATTTTTTACATTTGATAGGCTCTTTCCTGCAAAAAATTTTTGCAAGAATTTCAGGAACGAAGCATTATGATTGGACGAGAATCCAACATTTTTAATCTGATGCATTTTCCACGAACCATCCTGATGATCAAAACAATATTGCTCCACAAGACCTTTTCTCAAAAATATTTTTTCAACAATTACCGTATCGAGATCTGTTGATTTGGCCAATTCTGCTTGCTTTTCATCATCAAAAATCAAGGTATAATAACCTTGTGGACGAAAGAAATGATCAGTTTTCCAAGCATTGCGCTCTATCTGAACACATTTGCCGTTAGTCGTTACAGGCAATGGGAATTTAATGCGGGCGCGCTGTAATTTCTTATTAGCAATGAAATTGAAGAAAAAATCGTCAAACAATTGATCGGCTGCCTTAGGCATCGGTGTCTCAGCAATAATAGCTGTGGTAGAATCCACTGTGTCAGCCGTATCAACAGCAACAGAGTCAACCGATGGAGTATCAACAGACTCTGGCTTTTTGTTGGTACACCCAGTGGTAACAGCCACCATTGCTGCACAAATAATTACGACAAATAAAATAGATTTTCTCATATTCATATTCAGTTCTCAAATTTGATGCAAATGTACGATAATTATTTCTAATAATATAGTAAAAGCATAATTTTCTCATGGTGGGTTTTCGTGTTCAAATTATAAATTGTATCTTTGCACTAAAATTTAAGAACATGATCTTAGAAAAGATAGAAAAATTACTGAAAGAAGTAAGTACCATATCGGCAAAGAACGCTGAAGAGGTTGAACAACTTCGATTAAAATATCTCAGTAAAAAAGGAGAGATTAACGCGTTGATGAGTGAATTTCGTAACGTTGCCGCAGACCAGAAGAAAACTGTTGGCATAAAGATCAACGAACTCAAAACCCTTGCCCAAGACAAGATCAACGAAATCAAGGAGCAGCTGGCTACCAAAGAAGCCAAAAGCGACGATATCGACTTAACACGCACTGCTTACCCAATAGGATTGGGTACTCGTCATCCGTTAACGATTGTGAAAAATGAGATTATAGATATCTTTGCCCGCATGGGATTCACACTCTATCAAGGGCCAGAGATAGACGATGACAAGCACGTGTTTACGATGCTCAACTTTGCAGCCGACCATCCAGCCCGTGATATGCAAGATACGTTCTTCATAGAGCGAAGCAACACGATGGATGTGACCAAGAACGTGCTCCTCCGCAGTCACACTTCGAACGACGAGGCTCACTATATGTCCACTCATGAGCCACCAATCCGAGTGCTTTGCCCTGGCCGTGTATATCGCAATGAGGCCATTTCGGCACGTGCACACTGCTTCTTCCATCAGGTTGAGGGACTCTACGTTGACAAGGACGTTAGCTTCACCGACCTGAAGCAAGTACTTCTCACCTTCGCTCGTGAGATGTTCGGCGCAGACACCAAGATTCGACTCCGCCCAAGCTATTTCCCTTTCACTGAGCCAAGTGCCGAAATGGACATCAGCTGTAACATCTGCGGTGGAGAAGGCTGCGGATTCTGCAAACACACTGGCTGGGTTGAGATTCTCGGCTGTGGTATGGTTGACCCTCATGACCTTGAGGCTTGTGGCATAGACTCAAGCGTTTATACTGGTTATGCTTTTGGAATGGGTGTTGAACGTATAGCCAATCTAAAATATCGCGTGAGTGATCTCCGCATGTTCTCTGAGAATGATGTACGATTCTTAAAAGAATTCGAAAGCGCTCAGTAAACCTCTTCCACCCTCTCCCATCGAGAAAGGCAACTGCCAACTGCACGAAGGAGGGAGAAAAAGAAACGTGAAAGGTAAAAAGCGATTAGATTGCTTTTTACCTTTTTTATTTTATTGATCTGCCTTAGCTGAATTTTAGCCCAAAAACAGTTATTAGACCACACGCTCACAATTGGTTGATAACCATATGGCTTATCACCTGAATTTAACTCTCTTGTTGTCAACTACCCAGCATTTTCTCTGCTTCTATTCACTACGTCTTCAAAAGCACGACAAACAAGCTGATCGGCAGCCAAATAAAATCAGCACAGACGTTAATGACCGGTTTGAGGTTAATCTGCTATTTTGAAGGCACAAAGTCATGCTTTGCCCTAATAAGTGCTTTGCTCAAGGCCGGCACATTGGGCAGAAGCTCAACTGCCTCCTTGCTATTTTTGATTTTCATCTGCCGCTTGGCTTCGTCTTTTGTCAGATATTCAGCCTCTACGGTATAGAAATCCTCAACATAGTTATAGACAACCTCTTTCTTCTTTACACTGGAATTGACTGAATAGAACGTATGGCTGAGGGATAAATCGCCCATGGTGTATTTTCCATCTTCCCGATACGGTGTGAACATCTGCCCAACACTTATATAATTGAATTTGAACTTTACCACAAAGAATTTGAACTTGAACGTATCTCCTGCTATGGCGTCGGGAATCTCAATTAAAGAATGATTGCCCCCAGGCATATCGTACTGAATTCCAAACGGCTGACCAGCTTTCATGATTTTCCAGACTGTGGCATCTGCTGTCTTGGAAACGACCTTTTTATCTTTGGGCACCAAAGGCTGACGCTCAAAAAGGTTCACTTTCGTTACATCATAAGATTTGGTCATACCCTTAGCCATGAGTTGTCGCAACCCCTCAGTACGATACTTTATCTTTCCTTTTCCATTGATTGGGATGAAATACTCCACGACACCCTCCGTAATGAACGTGAGATTCTTATTCTCGAATTGATAGTTTCGTTGCCAACCTCTCAATTTCACATAGTCGGCCTTAGGTTTATCCTTGCCTCGTACTGAAACCGAACTGACAATAGGGGTCATCTCCAGATTCTCTTCCGCTCCCCCATTAATCTGAAATTCGACAGGTTCGAAGGCGGAATGCACTACATCAATCTTTCCAACCGACAGCATTTCGTCGGTCAATATGCCGTCCTCTTTGGTTATTCCCAACAAATGCCCCTCTGAGTCCATCACCAAAGCGCCACCAACCGGTGTATGTGTGACGCTGTTTGTCAAAACCTTCTGCGCCTTTGACTCTAATCCTAAAAGACAGAAGATTATCAATACAAAACATAGTCTTTTCATGAGTATCAACTTTAATAATCATATTCTACAAAGATAGTCAAATATTTTCTCATTATAAACATTCGTTTAGTATTATAAACATTCGTTTAGTATTATAAACATTCGTATTTGTTATGTAACAAATTCAATAAATAATTTCCAAAATAAAAGAAATCACGCCATCGTTTCAACCTACTTGTGAGTTATTTCCTTAATGGTATTTTCCCGACAAATACCCATCTAGAAACTGCTTTATCTCTATTCCTATACTCCTTTTTACAAAATATGGTATCGCCTTGAACCCAGTCGATAGGGAATTTCTTATGTTGAAAGCTCACATATTCATCATTTTGATAAAGATTCATCTTAATATAATGCTTATCTTCCTTAAAATAGCCACCAGTTTCACGCAGTTCGTCTGTTGGGAAATCTAATATCAGAACTCCCTCTGTCAGTCCTTCTGCAGAGATTGTATGCAATAATTTCCCATTCGTATAAATCCAGCCACGCCCAACTGTATAAAAGGTTCCACTAATAGAGATAGGGGCCGTGTTGTTATCATACTCGTAACATTTGAGTACGATAATATCATTCCTAAAATCCTTCAGAACCGTCCATTGGTCAGGAAGGTGAGTCGCATCAACCTCTAATACTTCACTATTGTCACTAACTGTATCGGTAGAAGTAAAATCACCTCCAACAACTTGATTTCTCACCACTTTCTGTGAAATACAACCCAAAAGACACAGGCAAATCACAATTAATAACAGCTGCTTCATATCGCATTACTATTGATTATCCATTTCATATCCTTGTCACTGACGAAAAAATAACTAACGGGTGATGTCAAAATACCCATGCACCTCATTCATAAACGGTGTCAACTCACGATTATGAATACCGCCATACCTATCCTTACTTGTCATGGCATACGCAATATAGAGCCGGCGCTTGGCACGAGACATAGCCACATAGAGCTTGCGTGCGTCTTCCTCATCATTCTTCTTGTTCTTGTTGAACGAATTTGGATAACGGCCATTGGCAGCATCGAAGACGATAACATTGTCGAATTCCAGCCCCTTTGCCTTGTGAACAGTTGTAACATATACGCGCTCACGAATGCTTCGGCTATTACAGAAGTCGCTCTCTTTCAGTGTATTGACATCCATCATATAGTAAGCCAGCTGCTCGACAAGCGCATTCGGGACATGATCGTCAGTGAGCAAGTCCATCGCAAGATAGCGAAGCACATAATCCAAGCGGTCGATCGCATCGATGACTCCCATCTCAAGGAAGTAATCGTAGGCCTGTTTCATTGCTTTTACCAGGGCTTTCTCGCCATCAGCTGTCTGCGAATAGCGACCATTATAGGCCGAAACGAACAATTCCTGATAGGCAGAGCGGAATTTGCGGACGTATGGAATCACCCTGGGATGGGCGAGAAATGCCTGCTGCCCGGCAACTTTCCCAGCCGACTTCTCAGCACAGAGGCGGACAAGGCTCACCGTTGCGCCCACATCGTCTATTGCCCGATGGGAGTTTTCACCAACAAGGTTGAAGCGTTCGAGCAGCGACTCTAACTTGTACGAGGCGAGATTGCCTTCCAAAAGCCGCATGAGTTTCAAGGAATCAAAGTGTCGGTTGGGGCGTTCGCGCATGGACAAACCGAGGTGTCGCCGTAGATTATTGTCGAGAATGTTGTAATCGAAGTTTACGTTATGGCCTAAAAGCACAGCATTACCCAAATAGTCCAAGAAGCGCTGCAAAGCCTCCTGTGGCGAAAGCAATTCGCCACGATTGAGCTTAGAGTGATAAAGTTCGTACAATGGGTTATCTACATCACCCAATTTCTTCAATATCGGCCGATTGGTCTCTATGTAGAGGTCGAGAGGCTCGCCCACAATCACACCATTGCGAATCCTCATTGCCGCAATTTCGATGATGTCATCCTCAAACACGTTCAAGCCTGTGGTCTCTGTATCGAAAACTACGATTTCCTCATTATTGTATGTTGCAAGAAAGTCGGCCACATACGTGCTGGCCTCATAAAGCAAAAGGTCAGTTGGTGACATCGCCAATTTTTTCAGTTTGTGAACGAAACGTCGGGCGAGGGCATTCGACTCGAACACTTTAGAGCCTTTCAATATACGCGTCCAGGAAAGAAAGTTGTGTTCGTTGCCCAATACGTTCAGGTGAGCCATCAGCAACTTCACACTGGGAGTATCGAAAAGGTCGCGTCCCGACACCTTGAAATGATTGAGTAGGATTCTGGTCATCGCCTTGCTGAGCCTGTCAGCATCGGCATTCGAGCTGACAATGACCGCCGTCGTCTCACGCTCGTTTTCAGTATAGAGACGCAATGCCATGTCGGCGACATCCTCCAGTTCGGTCTCCATTGAGCTACTGGGCATTATCAGCAAGTCACCCGTTTGCGCTTTCACATTGTTGTCGGTCATGGGCAGTAGCTCACGGTCGATTTTCATCTGCTTCTCTGCATAGTCGTTGAACACATCGAGCAAGTACTTGGGCGACCGGTGGTTCCGCAACAGGTGATGAATGTTGCCCTTGCAACGCATCTTCAATATTGTCAACGTCTCAAGCTTGGCTCCCATGAACGAGAAAATCGCTTGCTGTTCGTCGCCCAAATACATCACCATAGGTTGCTCTTTCTTCGTCAACAGGTCAATGATGGCGAGTTGCATACCGTTCAAATCCTGCACCTCATCTACTTGAATCCAGGGATAGCGCTTGCAACTTTCGTCTTTTTTGTATATGTCGTAGGTCAACAGAAGCAAGTCCTCAAAGTCGAGCATGTGGTGTTCGGACTTATACTGCTCGTAACACGACGCATAATACATTTTCCAAAGCAGATGGCGCATCTTGTTGGCCAGCTTCCAATCGAGCCTCGGTGCGTCAGCGTCGTCGAGATATAGCTGGGCGTTGCGATAGATTTGCAACACCGCCTGCTCGTTGTATTCCATGCGCTGCAATCTGCAAATCTCCTTCACCGCATCACGATCGTCGTCAGTGAAGCTCTCCGGATGAAGGAAATACTGCCAAGGATGGCCGTTTCTCATCTGATAGATCATGTGCGAGAAGAAAATAATCTCCTGATAAGCCTTGTAGCGATTGAAGTCGCCTATCACTCCTTCCTCGCTCTCATTTCGGTAATCGGCAATGATACTCACGGCCTCTTCATCGTCGATAATTGATGTGTCGGCCTCTACCCTATTCTCCTCAAACAAGAATTTGGAACAAAAATGATGAACGTTTCCTACCTGCAGCTTCTCCAACTCAACATCATCGACCACCGAACGAATGCGATTCAGCATCTCCCTTGCTGCCCGATTGGTGAACGTCAGGCAAAGCATATCGTCATAATCCACCCCACGCGCATGTGCATAACGTATTCGTTCAGCCAAAATATGTGTCTTGCCACAGCCAGGCGAGGCCAAAACAAGGTGGTAGCCACTGCTTGCCTCTACTACGGGAATCTGACTTTTGTCCAAGGTCTCTATATCATTGATTGCTTCCATCAGTATCAATTAGGTAGTGTTATTATATCAATATATGCAAAGGTAATAAATATTTCCAACAATAGCCCGATGACAAAGAAGAATAGTAGCTATAGTGAGGGAATTAAAAAAAGCCCAATGAATGGTTTACGAAAAGCTAAATAACACGCCGTCATAACCTATTAATTTTCAACGTATTATATTTACCATTGCAAAAGGTGAGGTTTCGAGTTGCAAAAGCTGACCTTTCACGCTCTGAAAGCTGACTTTTCAGAATACCGTTTGTCATGGACGCACAGCAATGATTAGCCCCACATCATTCATCAGCCGCAATTTCACAAATAGATGATGGCAATATGGCTTCCTGACTGATTTCATTCGCTTGTCGGTGGCTTTTCCGCAGTTCTCTCTCGCTGTAGTCCGCCACTTCTTCAAAATGACTACAAACAAACTAATCGACAATCAAACAAAACCACTACAGGATCTAATGAATGTTTGGGCTTGAAGAAGAAATCTTAAGACGTATGATGATTTTCGAATATTTTGAGTAAATTTGTAGCTGTGTGAAAATAGGTATGAGGGAAACAGGCTGTAGGAACATTTGCCGAACGATATAAGTTGCTTGCGAATTTCGCCGAATCAGACCTTCACACATGAATTATTGCCCATTTTAAAATTATGATACAGGAATACCAACTTCGAGTGATGCCCCAAGTGGCCTTCAACGAACAGAATATAAAGGAATATCTCGCCAAGGAGAAAGGACTGGATGCAAGGACCATCAACCATGTACGCACATTGAAACGCTCAATAGACGCACGGCATCGCGACATTTTCGTGAATCTAAAAGTGAGGGCTTACATCAACGAGGTGCCTCACGACGAGGCTTTCGTCAAGACCGAATATCCCGACGTGAGTTCTGCGCCACGTGTTATAGTTGTCGGCGCTGGTCCGGGAGGCCTCTTTGCGGCATTGAGACTTATAGAATTAGGACTTCGCCCCATTGTGCTGGAGCGGGGGAAGAATGTGAGTGAGCGGAACAAAGACTTATCCCTGATTTCCAAAACACATAAAATCAACCCAGAGTCGAACTATTGTTTCGGAGAGGGAGGGGCTGGTGCGAACTCTGACGGCAAACTCTACACGAGAAGCAAAAAGCGTGGTTCGGTTGATAAAATACTGAACGTATTTTGTCAGCACGGAGCTTCGACAAGCATATTGGCCGACGCTCATCCACATATCGGCACCGACAAGCTACCGAAGGTAATCGAAAATATGCGCAATACTATCCTCGCTTGTGGTGGAGAGGTGCATTTTCAGACAAAAATGACATCCCTGATACTTAATGGCGACAAGGTTCTGGGCGTCGTTGCCGAATCAACCCACGAAAGCAATGGACCGACCGAGCAAACGTTTCATGGACCAGTGATACTCGCCACGGGACATTCGGCCAGAGACGTGTATCGCTATTTTGCCGAGGCGCAAATAGAGATGGAGACAAAAGGAATAGCTGTGGGCGTCCGGCTGGAACATCCTTCGGAACTTATCGACCAGATTCAATATCATAACAAGAATGGCAGGGGGAAGTATCTGCCGGCTGCCGAATACTCGTTTGTGGCACAAGCACAGGGACGTGGTGTCTATTCGTTTTGCATGTGTCCCGGTGGATTCGTCATTCCTGCGGCAACAGGGCCTGAACAAATCGTCACCAACGGCATGAGTACAGCCAACCGTGGCTCGAAATGGTCGAATTCGGGCATGGTGGTGCAAATCAACCCCGAAGACATTGAGGGCGATGAACTGCTCCGAATGATGACATTCCAAGAGCGAGTGGAGCGCGACACATGGCAACAGGGAAACATGAGACAAACGGCTCCGGCACAACGAATGGCAGATTTCGTCAACAATCGACTTTCCTACGATTTGCCACCTTCAAGCTATTCGCCAGGCCTTATTTCCAGTCCCTTGCATTTTTGGTTGCCAACGCTCATAACCAGCAGGTTGCAAGAAGCCTTTAAAGTCTTTGGGAGACAAGCTCATGGATTCCTTACCAACGAAGCCACAATGATAGCAAGCGAGACTCGCACGAGTTCTCCCGTACGTATTCTCCGCAACCGTGAGACATTCATGCACACACGCTTACAAGGCCTCTTCCCATGCGGCGAGGGTGCCGGCTATGCTGGCGGCATTGTGAGTGCCGGTATTGATGGTGAGAAGTGTGCGGAAATGGTAAAAGAATATGTAGGTAGTTCACTTTGAGCCTAATTCGGACATAAGAGCTGGTTCGGATTATTTGCTTGTCGGTCAGATGTTTTGTAGTTCTGCCAAAAGATAGTCTTTTATGTAAAAGTTGAACAAGAGTGAAAGATGCCAACAAACGTACAAAAAGATGGCAGATAGCAATGTTATTAATATTGAATGGGGTGACATGAGGCGATGGGTGTCTATTCAAGTATTGCCGGAAACAAAAGCACAAAAACAATTATACTTTTTCACCAAAACCATTATAGGTTTTCAAAAAAGTACTTACTTTTCCCAAGAGGCTATACAACTTCTCTCCGTATGCGCCATTGTTACCGATAGAACTCTGGTTATTCATTGATTACGAGCGTACTAAAGATAGCGTTGCTAAAGTGAAATCGCACAACATAATAAGGACATTAAGATAAATCTGACAACTGAAAATTTGGGATGAAAAGGATTGTCATTATTAAATATTTTCCCAAAAATCATACAATCTTTTGGCACAATAGTCAGTGTTGAAAGTGTGGGAATGTACCGAGCAGACAGTTAATCGGTCATACGATTAAAGAACTTTTTGACCAGTAGCGGAAAGCAGCTTAGCCCTTATTAAATCTCAAAGAAGGAAAGAAAAGAAAGTTGGCACAGTGGAGAAAACATTCACTCGAGGGAGCGATTATCTGAATAAACAGACCTACCGGCATGTATCCATACCACTATGCGTAGCTGTGAAGCCCTCCCAATAAGAAGTTTACGCCGAAATAAGTCATCAATACTGTCAAAAAAGCCAGCACCAAATAGAGATGGAAGAAGATGGGACGACGAAAAGCCGGTAGAGAAGCTCTATGAAAACTCACCGCATAAACCATCATGGCTATCAATGCCCAAGTCTCTTTAGGATCCCAGCCCCAATAGCGTCCCCATGAAACATTAGCCCATACAGCACCGATAAATATTCCCAAGGCAAGTAGGAATACAGCCGGGTAGAGAATCAGGCGACTAAGGTCGGACAATCGATCGGCAAGCCGAACTCCATTTTCTGTATGCCACAACACCAAAGCCGTAATGCCATTGAAAAACAAAAAGGCTAACAACGAATAAGCAAACATAATGATTGCCACGTGAAAGCTCAACAATGGCGATGCCAATACAGGCATGAGAGTGGTAATCTGTGGATTATTCTCTCCCATCATTGACACCATTAGAGCCAAACCACTCATCAGAAAACCAAAAGGCATAAAGAGAGATAGGCGACGACACAGCAGCAGGGCGATGAGCGACACACAAAAAGCCATAAACTGCATGGTTTCATAACCGTTGGAGAGTGGTATATACCCACCGGAATAGCCGCGAAGAACAATCACAGTGGACAAAAACACAGTTGCCAAGAGTAGAAGCCAGCGTCCACAATGCCGAACAAGGGGAGACATAGAATGATTGTTCAACCAGCTCCGAACCACAAGAACATAATAAACCACTCCGAGCAAAACAAGGAACACCGCCAACGGAAGTGAAAATTGTAAGGAATTATAGAGTTGTTCAGCTCGAAAACGAGTGGCAGAAGGCAAATATGCGCCACCCTTTTTCTGTTGATAAAGTCTTATTTTGTCGAGCACTTCATCCAAACCGGCATAATCGTTCGTTAATGCCAATTCCATGATATAGTCAGTGGAACGCTTGATAAAGAGCCACTCATCGTGTGGAAGAGTCTCCGGCAGCCGGTCGCCCTGCGCCACCCAATTCAAAGTGCCATTTGTACTAATGGGAAACATCCTGACAGCACTGCCCGACATCAACGAGGCTATAATATTATATTTCTCATAGGCTGCCGAGACGTCATTGGCTTCATTTCCCTTCAGCACGCCACGGTTCAACTCCTCCACCAACGATGCCAACTTGAATTGATTGGTGTCATCCATATAGTCGCGCCAAGACACGTAAGTTCCTTTGGCATCCAACGCCTCTCTCACTTTGTGCCCACTCACTTTAATCATGGATTGATTCACCCAATCAGCGGGATAGAGCATCCATCCCACGAGTACTTGAACAGCACTGTAACCCTTATAGCGGTCGTGTCCGTAGAGTTTAGTGGTGAAATCTCTTGCCAACGTCTGCATAGGGCATATACGTCCGTTATGATAGACATAAAGATTACCGAAACGTTCTGCTTGTGCCGTTGGCAAAGTTTTCGGAAGCGACTTGTCGTTAGCTCGCAAAGGAAGAGATAATAGCAGAGCTAACACAATCATCCAACTATTACTGTATTTCATCACGTTACGCCACGCATGACGAAAGCCCTCTTTCGGGTGAAGGAGCAATGCAAGAATGCCACAAAGCAATAATGCATAGCCAATATAGGTAACGAAGATGCCCCAAGGATCGTGTGCCACCGAGAGATGCACCCCCTCGCGTTCCAAGTCGTAGCCACTCTGATAAAACCGATAATGCTGGTTCTGCGCTATGTGGTTCATGGACACTTGCTGTTCGCCATCTCCATCGAAACTAACTCTGCTTACAAAATCCATAGGCGACTGTGTGCCGGGAAAATAAACAATTTCAAACTTTCTCAACCTTACGGTAAAGGGAAGTGGCTCTCGCTTGCCATCTGAGGTGGTGAAGGAAGAAACGGGTTGTCCGCGATAGAGATACATATCGCCCTGTGTCCCAAAGAAGTGGGTAAGTCCCGCACCCAAAAGAATGAAAGCAAAAGAACAATGAAATAAAAGCAGAGCCGGACGGCGCATCATGTTCCAAGCTCCAAGCATGGCTACCAATGCCACTATCGCGAGTAGCAGCCAGAGGACAATGAAAGGCAAGGAGCCATAAAACCAATGATGAGCCGTTTCCGTATCGACTACTTTCTCCACGAAAGAGGCTGTAGTCAAGACTAAGACAGTCAAGACTAACAGCCCAAAAGAAAGGTAAGTCAACGTTTTTCTTATTCGATGGTTAGAAATCATATTATATACGTGAATTCAACAGATGGACTGACTGACAAGTATTATATGGATTCTATGAATTTCACAATGGCCTGTCGGTCTTCCTTTTTTAATTCACGGAATTTCTTAGTGGTCCAACGTGCGTGAGACACACCGCCTTCACGAGAGCAGCCATGCCACATAATAGCCTCTATGACATTACGTGCGCGAGCATCGTAAAGACGATCATCATGTCCCGTGCAGACTTTCATCAGTCCTTTTCCCCAAAGGGGCGGTGTGCGTATCCATCCTTTTCGCACATCATTCTTCATGTACAAACGATGAGACACTAAATCAGTATAAGGCCATATCTTTTGTTTCGGATAATGTGGCAAGCGAGCATCGTTGGGAGTAAAATTAAGATCACCCGGATATTTGAACAAGTCGTTTCCTGTTATCCACATTGGACGATGGCAAGTTGCGCATCCAATCTCCGTAAAGAGCTGCTTACCCCTCTGAACAGCAGGGTCATCCAAATTGCGAGCAGCCGGAACTGCAAGTCCGCGAAGCCAAACCATATAATTCAGGTAATCTCCATCCTTCATTTCAATGGGGTGGTCATCGCTCATAAAATAATTATAAATGTCTTTCTCAGGATTACCCGTCTTTTTCCATTCCGGATAATATTTATAAAAAACTTTTTGCACTTCAGGATCCTTGCTGGCAGTAAGCGCATACTCCTTCGTTACATTGATGCTGGTATGCCCCTTACGAGTTACATTGAAATTAGCCCAATGTTGCACATCCCATGTAAAAGTACTTAAGTCAAGGAAATGTCCAAAGCGGAAAGGAAGCTTCGTTATGGGATCGATTGCTGCCCACTGACCATTCTTAAACCGAGTTGGGTCGAGTGGGACGTGTGCCTCTTCGCGTTGCCACTGAAGCAGCAAACTGTCGTCATCAATGGCGCCAATAAGACCATTGCCAAAGAAAGGAATGGCATTTTTAAGACGTATTGTGATGTCTTTTACATCAACCGGTTTGCCATTATGTGAAGGTTTCACATAGTAACCATCCTCTGGTATTTCCACCTCCGGATAAATCAGACTATAATGCTCACCATCTGGAAAAGCATTACCCCAATCATCGACGTACTCTTTCCATGTGATTTTAACCTTTGCCGGGTCAAGATAAGATTTGAAAGGAGGCATGCCCTGAAATTTTGGACTGAAAAACGACAGCAAGTCTCCATCAGAATTACATATCTCAAGTTCTGTGGAATTGCCCCATTGCTTGGGATCAAACCGGGTAATGCGCCAACCATGACCATAGCCACAATGACAACTCTCGCAGGAGGGACGCGAATAGAGCGGACCTCGCCCATTGAACGGACGAGTGCTGGAGTTGTACGGACGTTCAAAGAAGTACTCACCCATCTTAAATTGATACTCTAACCCAGCTTCCTCTATGGCAGGAGTCGGATCTTCGTATGCACTGGCAGTCGCATTGAAAGTAGTGCCGAGTTTTCCACCGGCATACCACTCGTCTGCCAACTCTGTTTTTTCACCCGGATTGGGTTTAGGCAAATTCACATCATCATGACATGCGGCAAGACTACCCCACATCATTGTCATGGTGGTCAAAAAGAGAAACGATGTACTCTTCTTCATTCTTTTTTTCATAGTTATACTTTTTAAAGGTGGGTCATCATAATGATATGAACAACCCACCTGATAAATTCAACCTATTGGGTGAAGGGTTCTGAGAAACCTCATTCACTTATTTTTCCAATGCGCTCTTGAGTTTACTGAGCGTCTCATCTAAAGCTTTACAAGCATCCATGGCTTTCTCGCAGCTGGCATCCTTATAATTTTCAACAAAAGGAGCTTTCATGCCCTTGATGGCATCCTTTGCTTCCTTGATGGCATTCACCACTTCCATATCCATAGCCTTATTATTCTTAGCCATATAGTTGTGCATGGAAGCTTTGCCACGCTTGCCCTCAATACCGCCATAGTAAACATTTTCTACGGAAATAATATTGTTATGGAAATCCTCTATCGACATCCTGCTATATGGAGACTCAATATAGGATATATCATGACCGGTATGTGCGGAGCCTATTTTTGAAGTACCCACCTCATCGCAAATATCGTTGCATCCTGACACGATGGACTGTAGAGCGTTTACCCAAGAACTATAGAGAGAACCAGGTTTGCCTGCCATGAGGATATTCTCGCCATACGAGAAACCTTTTCCCCCTACGGTAACAGGAAGTTCTACATCTTCTATGATGTGTTTCACCAAATCTGCATCGAGCTTTGACGCATATTCCTTACCTGCCCATGAGGTCAAGAGTTGCCAGCAGCTGTTTCGCAAATCGCCTGCTACGGCAATAGCATAAACCAAATACTTATCTTCTATAGAACCTGCGACACGAGGCTTCCCCTCATCAAAGAGTATGTATTCCACACCATGATAACCCAATAATTCCTGACCGAGTTTCGTGCGTGCAGCGATATCAAAGTCTTCGCCATTGAGTTCCTCGATATTCGTTGCGGTAGCAAGATATTTTTGCAAAGCCGGAAGATCGAGAGGCCATGAGTCGATATGCGGATCAATACCAAAATCAGAAGCGGCACCAAAAAGGAAAGCCTCACTGCGTTCCCACCATTGACGTGAGAGTAGAAAATCCTTACAAGCTTTGTTGAGATTGTCTTGTGTCGGATTTTTCCGATAGGTTTTCAGATCTTCCACTAAGACGGAAGCCTTCAGCGCCATTTGCTCATAAGTGGGGACCACTGTATTATTCACGAAAGCATCAGCAATTTCATTATAAGCCTTATCGCGCTCTTCCTGCTGCGACAACGGTTTATCTTCATTTTCATCGCTACAAGAGACAAATGTTGTTGAAAGAGATAACGCAAGAAATGCCAAGAAAGCATAATTAAAAACTTTTTTCATTCTCATTTTTATTTATTATGTATAAATGGTTAGTTAAAGATATATCTTACAAGAAGAAACCTGCATAAGCAATGCCTAAGGAAACACTCGGTTCATCGTTGAATTGCTTTTTTAGAAAGCGCTTACTGTATTCAGCCTTGACTTGTAATTCTTTCATAGGGAAATAGTTAATACCTAATGCCATACGCTGGCGATCGGTCCATTCATAATCACTGTTTCCTTTCACCGGATGATAAGCATCATAGTGTTCATAAGCTCCAAAGCAGTAAAGTTGCTGTTTCTTGTTGCGCAGCATAGGGAACAAGTTCAGTACATCGTATCCCACTTGTATGCTGGCTGCATGAGCACGATCACCCACAAGTGTACGCTTGTAAGGCGAAGACGAACTCTGCGAACGATTGTAGATGGAAATGATATCGGCATCTCCAAGATGACCATAGTCAAAGTTTCCAAGAACGCGCCAGCCATGACCCTGATAATTAAAATCGAACGACCCAATAACAACGGTGCCTTTCACGTCTTTATATTTACCACGTTCATCACTCTGTAGCGTATTATTGAATGATTGTCCATAATAACCACTCAACCCCAAACGTAATCCCCGAATGGGATAGAAATCAAAACGGACAGCTGTGGCATATTTGTTGGACGGCGTAAACTCAAACGCACTGGCCGCACTATTCTTTATCCATTGGTCTTTGCTAAACATCAATGAGTTCAGACCCGGAAGGAGCATAAGCTGATAACGCAAAAACTTCCAACGTCCCCAGACCGAGATTCCAGTCTGATGCCATGTACAGGGAAGGATCTGACTTTCACCTTCAGGTCGATAGACCGTAAAGAATTCGTTGGGTGTATGATGTGCGTTGGTATAACCTATGGGCACGATATCATGCCCCACACGAATATTCAGTTCGGGGCAAAATGACTTTTGAATCCAGAATTGCTCCAACGCAACTTCTCCTCCTCGCTCTATCTCACCTTCCCATTCGCCGAACTCTTCATCCTCCATTTCCATGGCACTCTCCGTTCCGCCATGCTCAAACTCTATTTCAGAATTCATCGACCAACCTTTACCAAAGTCATAACCTAACATCAGCACTACATGTGGCAAATCGGTCTGTCCTCTACTCTTGGCGTCTTTATACCTTTCCGCTTTACTATAGCGATTGATATTATCGGAATAGAATAGACGACTCGTTACAGCCTCACCATAACCGCCAAGCGTAAACTTGCCTTTTTTGCGAGAGGCACACTTATCGCATTTACCTCTGACTGCGCTTTTATCTAACTTCGAACTGGTGAGAGAATCGCTCTGCGCCTTCATCTTACAAGGACTATTCGTCAAGAGGAAAGCTCCGATCGACACAATGATTAATAGACGTTTCATTTTGTTTTTGTTCTTGGTTTAATTACTTCTGATTTTGTTGCAAAATTAGAGGTTTTGCGTTACTAGAACAATACCTAAATGTAGGTAAATTTATCAAATATAAAGAAATAAAAACATATTTTCAAGAGTTTGTATCCCTATTTATTATTAGTACCCTCTCTAATACCACGTTATTTTATAAAGACTACAGGTGACCATATGTGAACAAAAAAAAGGATTTTGTTGTCAAAATCCTCTTTTTCTTAGGTTGTGATTCCGTTGGAATCTTTTGTGATTCGGCTGGAATCATTTCCAATATTCTTGCATTTTGATATAATTGGATATATGACAATGTGTTAAACTGTTTTGCTAAACTTTCACTTTGCAGTTGTTTTGTGGTGGTAACACACCAGTAACACATTGTGTATATGACCCAACAAGAATCATTAGCACAGATTCTATTGAGGATGTTTTTAACTTGGTCAAAGAGCTACACAACCATATTTTATATCGAAGTGTTTGAGGGACAAGGTGCATCAAAAATTAAAAAACTTAGCATAACACCTACTCCATCTAAATAACGAAACAAAGATAGCTGTTTTTCTTGAATATGACAACTAAACTCATAAAATATTCAATCAAAGAATACAAAAATAATCATTGAATGACAATAAAGAGCATCAACAATTAAGGTAGGTTCTATTAATTCATATATTAACGTGGGGTTGAGATACGATTTATCATAGCAGAAGAGGTATTCGCCACCATCTTCAGTCAGGATGCCAGCAAGGATTCCCTTTCGATATATCTCAGCTTGTCTCATTGTTTCTTGATAACCGTTAATTCGTAATCAAACCTCTCACGCTCCCATGGGGCTCGTCCTGAATTTTTCCAGAGGTGTTTTTGTATTTTATTCTATTTTTAAAGTCTTTGTAACTTCTGCTGACTATCTTTGTGCCATTTATCAACCATTCAAGCATGAAGAGCTCAAAGAAACTTTCCCTTGTCCATGGGGTACAGCGGCTGGCCTACCTCCTCCTCTTGTCCGCATGCCTACTCGCCTGTTCGTCTGAGGAGAACGGTACAATGCCTGGCACACCCCTTTCTTTCACGACACTGGTCTATATGATGGCCGACAACTCCATGGATTCACAGGTGGACTATGCGGTCGGTCAGCTCAAGCAGGGAATGAAAAGCAAGGATGTGGGCAACACAGTGGTCTATCTCGACCGACAGGATGCTTCACCACGGCTGTTCCGCATTTCAAGGCAGGGAGAAGAAATACCCCTTAAAGACTATCCAGAGGAGAACTCGGCCAAGGCGGAAACGCTGGTGCGTGTCATTGGTGAGACTAAGCAGCTTGTCCCTGCCGACCATTTCGGGCTTGTGCTGTGGGGACATGCCACGGGATGGCTGCCGGGAGGCTATTCGCACGACATCATGCAGGTCAGCGTCTCTTCACGGCAAAATCTCAACACCCGATATATGGGCCTTGACGGCACGCCCAACGAGGCAACCACCTCTCCATTGATAGAGATAGACGCCCTGGCCAAATTGCTGCCCGACCACGTGGCGGACTACATCTGGTTCGATGCCTGTCTGATGGCGAATGTCGAGACGTTCTACCAGCTGCGCCACAAGTGCCAGTACCTCATCGGGTCGCCCACGGTAGTACTTGCCGAAGCCCAGTACGACGTTTCGGGCATTCCCTATGCCAAGGTGCTGCCTTTTCTGTTTGGTGGAAAGGATGCTTTGGTGCAGGCCTGCAAGACCTATTACCAGCACTATGAGGGAAAGAAATACAGCAATATGCGCTCTGCCACGATTACACTGGTTGATGCGTCCAAGATGGATGCCCTCTACCAGCATGTGAACGTCCTTTTGAAGGATAGGCTGTCCTGCGTGGAGACGATGGACACCCGCACCCTGCAAGCCTACCATCGCGACAATGACCCACACGTCTTTTTCGACCTCGCCGACATGGTCCATCAGTCAGCGGACCGTGCCACTTCGGCATTCGACAAAGCCCTGTCCGATGCGGTGCTCTACAGGGCCGCCACCGACAAGTTCCTTGACCAGCTTACGCTCGTCCCCGGCCATTGCTGCGGGCTGAGCGTCTATGTTCCTTTGAAGCAATGGAACGCCACGAAAGAATACAAGTATTATTTCAGGGAAATGGAGTGGAGCAATGTGTATGGAAATTTTACTCCGTAAACATCAGCAGGGCTAAGAGGGTGTAGCCACCTTGGATCAGAGCAAGGCGGATATTCCTGCGCATGAGGCTATATTTCTTATAGACAGTGGCTTCCGTATAGCCTACCATCCTGCCCACCTCACGGGCAGGGCAGCCCTCTTCCATCTTGCGGAACACGATCTGTTCCCTTTTCCTGTATCTTTTCAATACTTTCGAGACGATGGATTCAATCTCCCGACTGGCTATGCCACCTGAGGCATCCGCCGACTTATCCTTGACGTTATAGGCTACAGTTTTAAACTTTTCCTGTTCATCTAAAGAAACAAGTCCGTATTTCTTGTGTAGTTTTTCTTTTCGATACAAATCTATGACCTGACAGCGGGCTATGTTCATCAGGAATCCCTTAATCCTGTCCGACGATTCGAGGTACGTCAATTCTTCTGCTCTTTCCAGGAGGGTAAGCCACAGAGACTGCGCCATGTCGCTGGCGGCCTCCTTGCCGTGCGTCCTGCAATAATAGGTAATTAGAGTGTCCTCATACCGTGTGTAAAGAGTGGAAAAAGCCTTCTGCCACCCTTCACATCTTGATGCAATCATCCGGAGCGCTTCAAGATCATCCATTTCCGTTGTCTCACCTACGATCGATCGCTGTTCATAGATTAACATGCAGCAAAGGTAGTTTGGGATTGTTAAAATATCAATACAATTTTATGAATAATTTGTTATAAAAAATAGAAGCGTTCATGCGGCCCTTTCTTCTGGAAAGCCTTTGAAATAAGGGCTTTGCAAAATTTAATGTAATTGTAACGTGATTTTCGGTAAAGATGCCGCCCTTTCTACGGTATTATATATGGAGGGCCACCATCACGGGGCATCCATACATTTTAAATATAGAACATCAACCCATATATGAGTGAATTAAGAAATCAACTGATCAGGGAAGCCTGCGACTTTTACAACCGGCACATGAGGCATACCGACGATGCTCCTGTTCTGGAGACCGACATAGAGGAGGAACTGTCGTCGGCTCTTCCCGTCTCTCCCGACTGTCGGCGTGAGATTGAGGCTTGCAAGCGCATGACGCGTCGTGCGCTGTCTCGCCGATTGGGATTCAGGGTCGGTGTCTCCCACCGGAACAATACCGTCCGTATGGCATGGAGGTACTGGGGTGCGGCGGCCATGCTCGTTCTCCTTGCCGGTGTGGGGTTTCTGCTCGTGGGGCAGCGGTTCTCCTCCCCGTCTCCCCGCATGCAGCTGCTGGCCCGCTGCGCCGCCGACACCACCGTCACCCTGCCCGACGGCACGAGGGTGGATCTTCAGGGTGGCAGCTCCCTCTCCATCGCCGACGACTTCGGGCGCTCTTCCCGTGTGGTCGCCATGAGCGGACAGGCATTCTTCGACGTGGCCACCGATTCCGACCGCCTGTTCACCGTCGAGGCCGGGCAGCTCCACGCCGTGGTCCACGGCACTTCTTTTAATGTGCTCGCCCATCTGGGGCAGACTGTCAGCGAGATTACCGTGAGCAGCGGATGCGTCGAGGTGAAGAAAGCCCACGGCGGACACTCCTTCGGCCGCTATCGCCACGGTGACCAAATCACCTACGATGCCTCCACCAGCCGTGAGAGCGTCGGCAAGGTCGATGTGGGAGACATGACGGAATGGCGGAGCCACGAGTTCCACCTCACCGATGCCACGCTCCCGCAGTTCCGCGAGAAGATGCGCCGCTATTTCGGCGTGGAGGTCACCGTGGCACAGGGAGCCATCAGCCCGTCTGCCCGCATCAACTGCTCGGTCACGACCACCCGTCCCACCGTAGGCAACGTCATGGAGGCCGTATGCACCATCTTCGGCGCAAGCTACCGACAACAGGGTAGCCGGGTCATCATTTATCCGGCAAACAACATATAGCATGCCTTCCCTTCCAAGCGCCGGAAGAGAGGACTCAACAAAGTTTGGCAACACGGATGTGCAGGCAGGAAGCCCGCACGGACAGGAGTTTGCCCTTCGGGGCCGACAGCCACAGGTATGTCTATCATTATAATATCAAAACATAGAAAAGAAAATGGAAAAAAGGAACTACACCTTTAAAAAGGCCCTCCTTGCCGTGGGTCTGCTCTTTCTCACGGGAGGATTCACCGGCTCCCCGTGCCATGCGGGCACACCGGCAACCGCCGTCACCCTCTCCCAGCTCTCCGCCGGCTATCCCAAGGAGAGTCTCAGCAGCCGTCTCGGCCGTATCCGCCATCGCTACGGGGTGGACATCAACTTCGACTCGTCCAAGATGGGCGGCATCACCGTTGCAGCCGGCAAGCCCGCCGGTGCGGAGCAGGACATCCGCGCCTGTCTCGCCGGCACCGCCTACAACTACCGCCAAGGTCCCGGCACCAACACCTACACCGTGTTCAGGGATGCCGCCAAGAAAACGGCACAGCCGTCCACCCAACCCACGGCGAATAGCCAGCAGCCCCAACGCCTTGCCGTGAAGCCCGACAATGCCACGGCAGCGCACGGCACCATTGCGGGCACGGTGCTCGACAAGGAGGGATTCCCCGTCATCGGCGCCACCGTCATGGTGGTGGGCATGAGCGGCAAGGGAGGCGTCACCGATATCAAAGGGCACTACGCCATCACCGGTCTGCCCAGCCGCTCGTTCACCGTCGAGGCCTCGTGCATCTCCTTTCAAAAGATGCGCATCTCCGATGTCAAGGTGCGCGGCGGCAAGTCCACGCCGCTCGACTTCATCCTGCAGGAGGCCACCAATGAGCTGCAGGGCGTCACCGTCACGGCGTCCTACGGCAATGCCACTACCAATGCCTTGCTCGCCCAGCAGAAGAACCGCATGGCCATGAGCGACGGCATCAGTGCCGACCTTATTCGCAAGACCCCCGACAACAACGTGGCGCAGGTCTTGGGCCGCGTCTCGGGTGTCACCATCGACAAGGGTAAATATGTGGTGGTGCGCGGCATGAGCGAACGTTACAACAACGTGCAGCTCAACGGGGCCGCCCTGCCCAGCACTGAGCCCAACAAGCGCAACTTCTCTTTCGATGTCATCCCCGCCGGACTGGTGGACAAGGTGACCATCGCAAAAACCTTCACCCCCGACTTGCCCGCCGAGTTCACGGGCGGATTGGTGGAGGTCAACACGCTGTCCGTGCCCACGAAGAAGTTTCTCAACGTGAGCATCGGCACGGGTATCAATACCATTTCCACCGGCAAAACCATGGAGACGGGCATCAACTACGCCTCCGACTATCTCTTCGGCAATATCAAGGATCGCAAGTGGGCCACCGAGGACCATTCCGCCGAGGCAGCTGACGTGTACTGCAAGAACGCCGCACAGCGCAACCCCATCCAGTTTTTCAAGTACAAGGCCTTGCCGCTGCAGACCTACTCGCTCACGGCAGGCATTCCCATCACCCTGCACAACGGCCACAAGCTCGGCGCTGTGCTCGCCCTGACCTACCGCAACGAACAGACCATCCACAACATCAAGGAGGCACGTATGATCAGTGCCGACTCTCTCTTTCGCACCAACCGAGCCTATAACTTCGTCACTGCCACTGGTGCCGTACTCAACATGGGCTGGCAGGCGCGCAACCACAAAATTACGTGGCGCAATCTCTTCAACAACCGCTTCACCCACACCACCACCGACCGCTTTATCGTCACCGATTACACCGCATGGTGGACCAGAGAGCTCTACAGCAACCCGCTGCGCACGTGGATGTTCCAGACACAGATGGACGGCGAGCACAAGTTCTGGGAGGATCAGCTCATCCTCACCTGGAATGCCTCCTACAACAAGGTGAACCGCACCAACCCCAACACTGCATTGGTCGAAGCGAATATGGTAGGTGACCGCTATACGACGAATATCTTTGGCTGGGGACCCGAAAGTGGTAGCTTTATGGCATCTGATATTGGAGGGGGGCATCTGATGTATTCCGACCTGAACGAAAGTAAGAAGACCGTAGGTGGCAACGTGGAGCATCCTTTCGAGGTGGCAGGCAACAAGCAGCGTGTCAAGGCTGGCTACATGGGTACCTTTCGCCGGTCCGACTTTTTCCAGCAGTACATCAAGCCCCACATGACAAGCCCTACCGGCCAATTACCGGATAATGGCTTACCCCTCAACGATGCCTTCAATCCCAAATGGTTCGAACAGGGCTTTGCGGTATATTCGCCGGCCGGCATCAATGGTTCATACGCTGACTATTACGAGGGCAGCCAGGACGTGCATGCCGCCTACCTGATGGGCGATTTCACTTTCTTCAACCGTCTCCACCTCACCGCTGGCGTGCGTATGGAGGATGCCCAAACAAGCACCACCACGAGAACAGCCATCCTGACTTCTACGAGTGTTAACTGGAACGACACTACTATTTCCATTAAAAACACCGACTGGCTGCCCGCTGCCACCTTGGTCTATAACATCACGCCCACGCTCAACGCCCGCCTGGCCTTCAGCAAGACCCTTGCCCGCCCTGAGTTCCGTGAACTCACGTTCACCCCATACTATAGAGTGGAAGACCGCATGATTACCTATACAAAATTTGGAGATTACGTCAAGCAGTCCAAAATCACCAACTGGGACCTGCGCTTCGAGTGGTACCCATCCCTGGGCGAGGTGGTCTCATTGAGCCTATTCCACAAGAAGTTCAAGGATCCGGCAGAGGTCTATACCTGGCTAAGACAGGACGGTCACAACTACGACGAGATTCATGCCAATCTGCCCGAAGCCACCGCCAAGGGCATCGAGCTGAACGTGCGCAAGTCGTTAGGATTCCTGCTGCCTGGCTCCTTCCTCCGTGACCTTTGGTTCACGGGCAACTTCTCGATTATCGATGGTACAGTGAAACTCAACTACGATGAGAGCATACAGAACAGTTATAAGAATCGCAGACGCCCATTAATGGGAATGTCGCCCTACACCGTGAACGCGGGGTTGGGCTACTTCGGTAAGAAGTTTAGCGCTACAGTCAACTATGGGCGCACGGGGCGCAAACTGGTTCTCTCCGCAGAAAATGCAGGATTTGACCTTTATGAGAATCCCCGTAACGTACTCGACCTACAGCTCGCCGCCAAGTTCCTGAAAGAGCGGCTTGAAGTAAAGTTCAATGCGAGCGATCTGCTCCATGAGGACTACATCATTTACAGAAACTGTAAAGGAACATACGTTAACGGAAATTATGAAAATCCGCAACCCACTACCGATTTGGGCATGGACTACAATCCCGGCGACTGGGTCATCAGCCGCATCAACAAGGGGATAAATCTGTCCCTGACGGTAAGTTATCAACTTTAATTCACCCGTAAGGGTACTACATCAATTCGAGATAGTATGCAAAAGGACCAGATACGAGAAAGTCCAGCCAAGTAAGATAACAACAGTGGAACTTTTCATCCTTGACGGTCCCGAGGCATCTATTAATAATCATTTATTAACTAAATTCATTCTATTATGAAGAATTTTAAAAAGTTCGCCATGCTCCTCGTAGCAGTCATGGCAGTGGGAGTCACAATGACTTCGTGTTCAAATGAGGACGAAACAATCCCTGTAGTGAACAATGTACGTGCAACGGAAACGCTGTCGAGTATCATCAGTGCTGACAAGACGTTGTACAGCAATGTCACCTATCAGCTCAGTGGAAAAACCTACGTCACCAACGGTGCCACGCTCACCATTCAGCCGGGTACACGCATTGAGGGTCTTTACAACAGTGAAAACACCATGGCTTCTGCTCTAATCATCACCCGTGGGTGCAAAATCATGGCTCAGGGTACAGCCGATAAGCCTATCGTGTTCACAGCCCAAAATGGACAGAAAGGCGGATGGGGCGGTCTCGTCATTCTTGGCAAGGCTGTTGTCAATCAGGGCACGGAGTGTGCCATTGAGGGCATCGACGCATCCACAGCACCCGCAGGCGTGGACATCCATTTCGGCGGTACGAACGACAACGACAATTCTGGCGTGTTGAGCTATGTACGCGTGGAATATGCCGGTGCCAGCATTGCTGCCGACAATGAGCTGAACGCCTTCACCTTCGGTGGCGTGGGTCGTGGTACGCGGCTCGACCACTGCCAGGCATTTCATGGTGCCGACGATGCCTTCGAGTTCTTCGGCGGATGCGTCAACGGCAAGTACCTTGTTTCCACTGCCACCGACGACGATGGTCTCGACTTCGACTGGGGGTACACAGGAACTATCCAGTATGCGCTAGTCACCATCGAGCCTACCATGACCTATTCGAAAGACCCGAATGGTATCGAATGTGACAATGACAAACTTGGTTCTACAAAGACTCCTTTCACTCATCCCGTATTGAGCAATTTGACGATAAAAGGAACTACAGACGGACAGGTAGCGCAGGTTGGTAAAAGCGGAACAGCCCTGAAGTCTTGCGCTGATTTCCGTCGCAACTGTGAATTCACATTGATCAACAGTGTGGTCTATGGTTTTCCGAGAGGCATTCTGAGAGAAACCAAGAACTCTAACTATGTTTTAGAAAACAATGTTATTTGTGCTGCTTCAAATGGACAGGTAGCTGGTATTAACTTCAGTGCTGACAATGCTACGAATGATACCTTTACGCCATCGGCTTCCAATGTGGGACTGACGGATTATAGCCTCATCAAACTTAACAATCCATGGGGCAATTACAAGACTAAGGCTTTGATACCGCTTGACAATCCTGCCAAGACGGGGGCCTATTCTCTTACCGGCATAGAGGCTGTCAATTATAAAGGTGCGTTCAACCCCAGATTAAAAACAGTCTGGACGGCTCAGGCTTGGGTAAGATAAATATAAAATATTCTCAGGATAGTAGGCCAGCCAAGGTTGGCTTACCATCCTTTGATACGTTTAATTAAAAAGAAAAACAAATGAAAACCAAAAATTTACTTTTTGCCATGCTGCTACTTGGCAGCGCAACTGTTGTTAATGCGCAGGAGAATCTACTTAGTAATCCAGGGTTTGAAGGTGAGACAATCGTCATTGATGAGGTAAACGGTATCATTCGTCCGACAGGCTGGTATAATCCATTTGATTATGAAGAAGGGGATGCTCATTTCAGCACAATTGTCTCCGAAGCTCATTCCGGCAACGCAGCGCTGTATATGATGTATGCTTCCGAAGGTTATCCAAGTGGAGGTAATGAGATACAGTGTATAGATGCCTCTGTTACAGGGTTAGATAAGGTATATACGTTTTCTTTCTGGTACAAAGTAATCAAGGCGAAAAACTATAAAGGGAGGCCTATAGAATGGAAATATTGCATTGGAATGTGGCACACCTCCGACAGCGATGAAATAGGTAATGTAGATGCTGTGGCAGACCAAGGCATAGATTCTCAAGGCATAGTCACAAATGGAGAGGCTACAGAGGGAGACTGGAAGTTCGCTACTGTCGATTATGATTTTGGAGACCGTTTGGCAAGATATGCTCCAAGCAAATTTTATACCTACGACAAGAGCAAGATGAAATATTTATTAATTGGAGTGAAAGTTAGTTCTGGCGACCTCTTGCTCGATGACTTTTCCCTGACGGTGAAAGGCGGCACGAGCGGTATCGAGACCACAACCGCCAATCAGCCGCTGCCCGTAAAGGTAGATGGTGGCGAGCTGTATGTGGGCGGCGTGAAAGGTAGCCGCATCACTGTGTACGACGCCATTGGCAGGACGGTGGCCAATACCGTGGCAACCAGCGAGACCACCCACATCAGTAACTTGCCCAAGAACCAACTGTTGGTGGTGAAAGCTGGAAACAAGACAGCGAAAGTAATGATGAGATAATTCATAATGCATAATGCATAATTCACAATGCATCATTATTTCCATCCGGACTGTTATCTTGCACTTGGACAAAAATGCTATCGGTCGGAGGAATCATAACAACAAGGTGGTGTGCCGCACACTCTGCTGGCAACTCCGCCTTGTTTCTACCAAAATATCGTAAAGAATGAAAATACTCAATCAAATCTTTCTCACGGCAACGGCCGTGGTGCTGTTGGCGGGCTGCAGCTATGACGACGAGCCCTTGGACGGCGGCTACTATCATCTGACGGTGGCAGAGCCCTATTCGTATGACTCTTGCTATTTCATGCTGGATGGTCAGAGATTTTCTGGTAAGACAGCAATTCTATCTAAGGATAGGGCTTTCACGAACAGCACCTACCGCGTCCGCGCAGAAGCGAAGGGTGTGTTGCAGGGCTTCCGCAAAGGAGCCGACCAGCCCGATTTCTCCATGAACGTGGACCTGAGCCAGCAGCGTGACTTCACCTTCGTGCAATTGCCGGGACAGAAACTCATGACACCCGACGAGTCGGAAGGTGGCGAGCCGATGCCTACAGAGCCGGGACACGTTAAAGCCCGCTTCTTCTACACAGACAAGACCTATCCCGACATTCACCACATGCGTGTGCAAATACTCAGTGGCAAAAATCCGTTTTCCAGCAAGAAACTCTTATCCGTGTCGTTGGAACAGAACGTGCCGGGGCAGTTCGTGGAGATAGACACCACGGCAGTGCAGGGAAATTTTTATTTTCGCCTGTACAATGCGGATGTGACACCCGAGAAGCGTATCGGCTTTATGCCTACGCTGATGAAGTTTGACAGCGATGCCCGTCAGACCCTGCAGGTGAATGGACATTCTGGAAAAATTGAATATGCGTTTTAATGAACAATGCACAATTCATAATTCATAATTCATAATTCATCATGCTCATTACTTTCCGTTGGTCGGTGACCTTCGGTTCAAAGTTCAAACCTCAAAGTTCAATGTTCAAAGTTCAAAGTTCAATGTTCAAAGTAAAAAATATCTTATTGATGCTCTGTATGTTCTCCCTCACCACTCATGCGGAGAACGGGAGCGAGGTGAAGGCTCCATCGGCTGCCTCGCGCAAGACAGTGGTGACGGCAGCTGGAGCAACGCTGCCCCTGCCTTTCTACAACAAAGCGTTTGAGCTGTACTGGGAGAAAAACGACGTACCCGTGACCTATGCCGGTATCGGTTCGGAGCGGGGACTGAAAGCTCTGCAACGCCGACAGATCGACTTTGCGGGCGTGGACGTGCTGCCCACCAAGGCAGAGCGCGACAGCCTGCCGGGAAAGGTGCTGGCACTGCCCACCTGTATGGGGGCGGTGACCGTGGCCTACAACCTGAAGGGTACGGACAACCTGCGGCTGACGGGCGAACTGCTGGCCGACATCTTCATGGGAAAAATCGTGAAGTGGAACGATGCCCGCATTGCGGCGGTGAACCCCAAGCTATCACTGCCCGACCGGGAGATTACCCCCGTGTTCCGTCTCGACGGCAGCGGCACCACCTACGTGTTCTCCCAGTATCTCTCAAAGGTGAGCAACGCATGGAAAAACGCTATGGGCGTGGGTAAGAAGATAGGCTGCAAGGTGGGCGTGGCTGCCAATGGCAATACTGGCGTGGCAGGTCTGGTGGAACGCATACCAGGAAGCATCGGCTATGTGGCGACGGAATACACCACCGCCTTCGACACGCAACGGGCATGGCTGCGCAATGCCGCCGGCACGTTTGTGCTGCCCACGCAGGAGAGCATCATGGCCGCTGCCGAACAGGACGACGACGCCACCGACATCACCAACGCCACCGCTGCCGGAGCATACCCCATCAGCTGCTACACCTGGGTGTTGGTGTATCAGGAGCAGAGCTACGCCTCGCGGTCATATCATGAGGCACAGGAGACGGTGAGCGTGCTGCGCTGGCTGCTCAGCCCGGAGGCGCAGGAGCTGACCACCCGTCTGCTCTACTCGCCACTGCCCACCCGCACCGCTGCCGCCGCCGCACGTCTGCTGGACAGCATGACGTATGAGGGTAAGAAGATGAAATAGCTCACCCCTGCTTCTTTGACGTCCTCAAAAGAAACATTCCCTCATGAGGACTCCTCATGAAAACTTTTTTTATTCTTCATAACGTGAACGCTTGTGGCGCACCGCAACTTACCCCTGCGGTCGTCCACAGGCGTTTTTGTTTGCCTTGTAGTCTCGATGGCGGAGAAAATCCTGAACCTTATCAAAAATTCCTGTTGAGTATGAATATTCCATCCGTGTCCGTCAGATGATTGACAAAAGCAGTCTCTCTCCTTCTTCATAGGAAGCGTTGGGTAACGTTAAATACTTGGTTGGTTGGTCGATTTAAACTGATTGGTTTTCGTTTTCCACCATTTTTGCTTATATTTTTGTAGCAAAAATTTAATTTCTATTTCCTGTCAAACCATTTTGACCCAAGAAAGGAAACCAGAAATTCTACATTCGATGAAACGGAAGCCATGGAAGGATTTTTTGCATTTTTGATATTCCCTCAGCAAGATAGATGCTCATTCTCTTTTGGATCTCAGTGCAATATTGCCCTCATTTAAAATCAGAAGATTATGCCAAAAGTAGAAAGAGTTATCCATCCAACGACATGGATTAGGGAAATTCATGTGGGCCAGTTGAAGATCACCAATGTATCACTGGACAAGCGTCACAGCTTTGTGAACATGATCAGCGACTACAACCGCTCTTGGGGAGCCATCGCTGGTAAGTTCATCCATTACAGCTACAACAGCTATGGCTGCCGGCTGGCCATCTATGCAGTATCATCAGAGGAACGTAAACAGGAATTAAACAAGGAAACAGATGAAGGAAAATGGAAAGAAAAACTCCCCATTGATTTCTACGGAAAGAAAGAATGGGAAACGGAAAGCGAGCATGACTGATTTCATGGCTGCCAGTCATGGAGTACTTAACACCTCGGACACGGTCTATACCGTGCCCGACATCGCCCTTATGCTCGGACGCAAGGAGTGTACCATCAGGAAGCGCATCGAAAAAGGCCTTATCCCAGCTCATAAGATGGGTCGTTGTTGGTATATCCTGAAGTCGGAGTTCATTGCAGAATTAAGAGATACTTAGCAAATCCTCTAAATAACAAGTGACTAAGTAGAAGCCCTTGGCCGACCCGCTGAGAAGCCAGTCGGCTGAGGCATTTTTTTTGTAACCCCAAACATGATTAGAGGATGAAATGATACCCAAGGCCATTATAGAAAAGATACTTGATGCGGCGCATATAGAAGAGGTGGTGGGCGAATTCTTGTCACTCCAGAAGCGAGGCATCATCTATCGTGCGCTGTGTCCTTTCCATCAGGAGAAGACACCGTCGTTTACAGTTACGCCCAACCGCAGCATGTTCTACTGTTTCGGGTGCCATAAGGGAGGTAATGCGATTACCTTCCTGATGGAGCATGAGAACATGACCTACCCAGAGGCCGTGAAGTGGCTGGGCAGGAAGTACGGTATAGAGGTGGAGGAACGTGAGGAAACCATCGATGAGAAGCAGCAGCGCCTGAGACGTGAGTCGCTACTGATTGTCAATGCCACCGTACATAAGCATTACCGTGAGGTGTTTCTGCGCTACAAGCCTGCCCAGGACTATGCCTACCGCCGCTGGGGGCAGAAGTATTGCGATGAGATAGAGATCGGTTTTGCGCCCATTGACGGCAAAGCCCTCGCTCGTCTGCCCTTGCAAAAGGAATTTCTCCAGGAGTTGGGACTCATTAACAAGCAGGGCTACGACTTCTTCCAAAACCGTATCGTCATCCCCATCAAAGACCGCTACCAGCACATCATCGGCTTCACAGCAAGGGTGATGGACGACAGTCAGCCAAAGTATCTCAATAGCAAGGAGTCGTTTCTTTACAATAAGCGTAACACGGTCTTTGGTTTGGACGTGGCATGGCGTGCGGCAGGAAAGGCCGAGCAGATGTACCTTGTGGAGGGAGCCCCCGACTGTATGCGTCTGCATGCCATTGGTGTGCAGAACGCCGTAGCCGACCTTGGTTCGGCATGGACAGCGGAGCAGTTTCAACTCATCAAGAGGGCAGCCAGTAAGGTGTGCTTTATTCCCGACAACGACCCACCCAAGGGCGGCGCCGATTATGGTACGGGTATCGAAGCCGTAATGAAGGCAGGGAAGCTCGCCACTGAACAGCACCTTATCGTATCGGTCAAGGAGATACCCACCTCCGAAGAAGGTAAGAAGGAAGATCCCGATACCTATTTCAAGAATCAAACGCTCTTCAAGGCTGTAGAGGAAGAGGACTTTATCCTGTGGCTGGCCGCCAAACTATTTGAGACGAGCGGCAACACTGAGCAAAAGAGTGATGCCGTGAAGCAGATAGCCCACCTATTGTCTTTTATCGATGACGACACCAAGCTCACCATGTTCATTGATGCTCTGACCAAATATCACCGAGGAAAACTTTTTTGGCAGAAAGCCGTCGAGAACGAGAGGACGAGGCGCGACAGCCCAAAGGAGGACGAAATCGACCTAAACCGTCAGTACGGTTTTTGGATAGACCACGGCAAATACTTCTCCACCACCGAGAAGGGAGGAGTGATTGAATGGAGCAATTTTACGCTGACACCACTCTTCCACATCAAGGACCCGCTTATGGCCAAACGACTCTTCTTGCTCACCAACGAGTTGGGCATCAAGGAAATTATAGAGATGGAGCAGGAAGACCTTATCTCCCTGCAAAAGTTCCGCCAAAAACTTGAATCTCTCGGCAACTTCATCTGGAAAGCTGGCGAGAAGGAACTCATTAAGCTGAAGTGCTTCCTTTACGAAAAGACCGAGACAGCAGCCCAAATCAAGCAGCTCGGCTGGAACAAGAAAGGCTTCTATGCTTTTGGCAACGGCATCTATTATGGAGGGAAGTTCAGTGAAGTCAACGAGTACGGTATCGTACACCTGGACGAGAAGGGTAACTACTACCTGCCAGCCTTCTCTCAGATTTATAAGGAAAACACTGACTATTTCCGTTTTGAGCGTCAGTTTGTGCATTTTAATTTCTCAATGATTTTGCTCCGGGACTTCACCCGTCAGCTCTTCCTCGTCTTTGGCGACAATGGCAAGATAGGCTTCTGCTTTTATCTCGCCACCCTTTTCCGTGACATCATCACCCTCACAACACGCTCATTTCCCATCCTCGATCTCTTCGGTCCGAAGGGTTCTGGCAAGAGTGAGTTAGGACACACCTTGATGTCATTCTTCGTGATTGACAACATACCGCCCAACATACAGAACTCCACCATTCCTGCCCTCAACGACACGGTAGCTGCCGCCGCCAATGCTCTGGTGCACATCGACGAATACAAGAACGGCATCGACACCGCCAAGATAGAGTTTATCAAGGGCCTTTGGGACGGTACTGGTCGCACCCGCATGAACATGGCCACCGACAAGAAGAAGGAGACCACCGCCGTAGATGCAGGCGTGATTATCTCCGGACAAGAGATGCCTACGACCGACATCGCACTCTTCAGCCGGCTTATCTTCCTCTCGTTTCCCAAGTCAGACTTTACAGATGATGAAAAGAAGAACTACCAAAGATTGCTCATGATGCGTTCTAAAGGAATGACGCACTTAACCCTACAGCTTTTGACTCATAGGGAACTGTTTGTCAAAGCCTTTTATGATCAGTATCATTTGATATTGGATGATGTAAACAAACGGTTAGGCAGTAGGAATATCATCGACCGCATTGTGCAAAACTGGGTGGTCCCACTTACAGCCTTCCGATGTTTGGAAGGCAAATTGGATTTGCCTCTCTCGTATTCAGAAGTATTGAATATCACGGTTGAAGGCATTATACACCAAAACATGGAATGTAAGACAAACGACGAGTTGGGTAGCTTCTGGCGTATGGTGCAGTTTCTCAATAGTGAGGGAGAAATTTACGAAGATGCCGATTTTAGAATTAGAACTGTCAGCCGGTTCCATTCCAGTATCATCAATGAAACGGAATGGGCAGAGCCGCACAAGATACTTTATCTTCAGAAGACCCGCATCTTCATGCTCTATAAGCTCAATGCCCACCGCAACGGAGAGACCTCACTGCCCGAAGAGTCGCTCCGTTACTATTTAGAAAACAGCAAAGAGTATCTGGGCGAGCAGCGCATGACGTATCATGTTGTCAAAAAGGGTAATCAGGTCCTTGACTTCGACCACCGTGATGCCAAGGGGCAGCCCACCAAAATGTCCGTCCAACAACGTTCCTATTGCTTTGATTATGAGAAGCTCGTCGAGGCGTTTGACATCAATCTGGAGATGGCAAGGGAAGAAAATAATAGTTAAATACAACCTATGAGTTGTATAATTCAAATATATAACTTATCTTTGCAACATAAAAGAAAGAACATGACGTTCGATAAAATTACTGACGACGGTCGTCTATGGGCTGTGCGATACAATGGAGAGAGCGATAATGCACTCTATACGCTGTTTGACAAGTGGGGCGACGTAGTATGGCTTAGACAATTCTTCCGTGATAATTGGGATGATCTGATAGCCTACTTCAAGGTGACAGACATCAACCAAGCCATAGAAGACACGATTGAGGACAGCGATCAACTGCAATGTTTGATGCTGGACTTAAATCCTGATTCAGACTTAGAATTGCTATTTCACCCACTGGAAAACTTCCGCACCTCGGAGGTGGTGCTCGGCAAAGAAAAAGCCAGGCTGAAACGAACGATTCGTCATTCTTCGTGGCTTCGCATCTATGCTATAAAGTTATCACAAGGCGTGTATGTCATCACAGGTGGGGCTATTAAACTTACGCTCAAAATGGAAGAGCGAAACCACACAAAGGCGGAATTGGCAAAACTGGAAAAAGTCCGCCGTTTTCTCCTGAATGAGGATATTATCGACGATGATTCTTTTATAGATTATGTTACCACAATATAAAAAAGGAGGTAAGTATGAACCGAATTATAAGCAAACTGGAGGCGCATGAGAGCAAGACACCCTCTCGCTGGCGTGAGGCTGCCGAGTACCGACAGGCCAATAAGTCGTGGCTCCGCCACTCGCAGCGTATTGCGATGCTTATGCTCGATAAGATGGACGAACTCCATCTTACACAGACAGAACTTGCCCAACGCATGGGCTGCTCGCAGCAGTATGTGTCAAAGATACTCCGAGGGAAAGAGAACCTCTCCATCGAGACGCTTTGCAAGATAGAAGATGCCCTCTCACTCCATTTACTCCCCAGCGAGGTAGAAACGGTTTGATGAAGTTATACTCACATGACGAGAAGCTCAACCGAGTGTTGGGCAGCAAAAACACGTCTGCCCGTAATGCTTACGAGCAGAAAATGAATCGCTTCTTGAAAAGATAAAAGACGCTCTTTGAGCAAAAAAGAGAAGTAACAGGACTCACTCTGTATACCCTAATAACTGCTTGTGAGTCATGATAGGCTACCCGCCATTATCAGGTAATTTGTTCTGGTAATGGCGGCTTCATTTTTGCCCTAAAAAAAAATCTCAGTAAACCCCGAAAATGCTTGTCTTGCTTGTCTTATATGTCTTGTCGTTGAGTATCAATAAATTATATGTCTCTGATGTTGTCTTGACTTGTCATCGCTTGTCTTAGATAGAGGTCGAAGTGGACAATCTTTCTATTTTAGTCAAATAATATAAGTCTTGTCTAATAACAAAGAATATTATATTCTTGTATATCAATACTTTATGTGTTTATGACAAATAAGACAGAAAAGACAGCCCAAATATATGTGCCCTACAAAAAAATAAAAAGGCGGAAGCTCCGCCTTTTCTATAACGCTTAGCAGCACTCGGCCATTTGAAAGCGAGCTTTCATGGCTCTCGCTTGCAAAGCCTTTCGTTACTGCTCATCATATAGCCTTGACAGGAAGTCCTGTAGTCGCTTATCCTGTATCTCGGTAAGTAGACAGGGCTTAAAGCCTGGTACTTGCCTAATGCTCAACATGCCCAGTCCATACCGTGAGCCATCCACCTTGATGTCTTCCATCTCCTTTACAGAGGCATAGCCATACTCCGTTTCAGCCATCCCTACAACGATACTGAACAAAGTAAAGTCGTCGTCTTCTGGCTGCCCCTCCAGTACATACCAGCGGATGAGTCCAATTTCAAACACACAGACGCAAGTGGCGTCCTTCTGCTTCCCGTCTTGAGAATAAAGAGGGAAGTTTTTCAACTGTTCGGCGAGTTTTGCCGTCATCAAACGATTTGCCATATAAAATGCTATTGTGGAGCAGTGGTGAGCCACCCCGTTACCTTCTGACTCATTTCCCTCTTGTGAAGTCTAATGACTTCTTCGGGGAAAACTATTTTCGAGCATATCAGTTGCTATTGGATGGAACATTCAAGGGCAAGGAATTTTTCAAGTTTTTATTCACATACCATGATAAAATAAAGAGCGGCCCATAAAAACCTGAAAAATAAGGCACTGGTACTTGATCATAATGTGCCAATAGCGAACTTCGCGAAGAAAATGGATGAACACCGAAGAAGTTTAGTTTCTCGCAGCAAAAAGAGAGCGCCATGGCAGGTAATGAGTTGAAGAGAACCGGAAATGGAATGGAAGAACTGCATGCAGGGATGCTTGGGCATCTTGCTGCAAGTTTGAAATGGAATGTGGCATCTTCAACTCATCACTGGCCTTGTTGCGCACGAAATGACCTAACCTCTCTCCCTTGTCATTCTACGTCTCTGAAGAATGATGAAAGCGGTATTGTAATGGTTGCTGCTTTATGCGCAATGAATGGAGATACGGCTTTCAGGGAAAAAGCCTTCTGAAATATAGGTAAAACCACATAGGTAGTCTGTGTAACTCCACTGCAACACAAGAATTGGGTTACACTGGAGATGCACTGACGTTACACAGGAAAAATGTGCGATATGGTGTGCAAAGGCAAGGAGCAGGAAGTAAGATGGGCGGAGCCGTGGAGCGGTCATGGGCGCCAGTCCATCACCAGCGTAACAGCGGTAGCCTACCCTTCCTGTACCATGCTATGCACTCCATCCAGCACATAATGGATAACCGCTCTCCCTTGTTGCTCTGTGTCCCAACGGAGCGATGAAAGCGGTGTGGAGTCATCACACTCATTTATGACGTGATAGCGAAATACGGCTTTCAGGGAAATTAAGTACTCCCAAATAAAAGTCTTGTTTTTTTGAATCAAAAAACAAGACTTTTATTTTAACCAAGCATTATTCAGCTAAGCATCTTCCTCCCAAACAGGCAGCGGACTGTGACCGCTGCCCGATTTTGAAAGCTGGGCATACCTTGTCAGATATACCCCAGCCATGCTCGCTCCTCCCTGCTTATTCTGCCCACCTGCTTACAAGGATGGTTGCAGAGCGCTAAATCAATCTCACGGTATGACAAAGTGGTCTGTATGCCACTGTCCATGACCATTCCACAGTGTTTTAGGATTTTGCATAACACTTGGCTTCCTCGCTGCGCTCTGCTTCTACCTTGAAAGTACCCTCGAAGATGTATCGAGCCGGTGCGCTATAAATCTTCTTCATTGTATTTCCTTTTGAAGGAGTATGCCTGAAACTCGGCACACTCCTGGTTCTACTTAGTCAAACATCGCATTGACGTGGGTTTCAAACTCGTCGTCTGAATAGCTGTAGAAGATGTCATCTTCCACATATCCGTAAAATAGATTGTCCACTGATGGAAAATCTTCTTTCCACTTGTCGCACACACTACAGGGTGCAAATAGTGCATCGCCCAACTGCGCATTGCAAATCTCTCTTGCATCAACGCCCTCTATCGAAAAAATACTGATATTCTCCATGCTTTTAGAAATGAAAATCAATGATACCACCGATATAAAGTTCGTCACCCTCCGTCAGATGCTCCACCATGCGCATCAACTCCGCCGACTTTTCCGCAAAGGTCTGATAGTCGTCATTACAAAGGTAGAATTGGGCATCAGTGTCCAGCGGATTTTGCAGCTCGGACTCCAACTGGTATACCTCACCGCAAAAGTTCATCACGTTTTCCGTGTTTACCTTTGCCGCTTTCGTCTGAATACGCTCCACCCACTCACGTTTCCACTGTCCAAAATCGCCTTGATACACCAAGGTCGTTTCATCTTTCAGGCGAAACATGCCCAATGGCAGAATATGAGCCATGAGCGAGTAAACGGCTCTCTTTCGTTCTTCTTCTGAAATGGCGGCACAATAGTCATAATCGCTGCCATCACCCTGCAACAAGGTATCTTCACAGAGATAGCCCTCGATGCGTTCTTCCGATAATTGAAAAATCCATGCGTGCATAACTTACAATTTTAAGAGGTTATCAATCTTAATCTTTTCCCTTTTGTGAAGTCGAAAGACTTCTTGCAGGTACTTGATTTTCGAGCAAAACAGGACGGCATAAGCGGGAAAAATAAGGCAAGCAATGCACGGAAAAATCGACGGAATACCCAAATCTTGATTTGAGGAAGGCTGCCGTCTATTTTTCTGCGTATAGCCATAGCGATGCTTGCCGTTCTTTCCTATGCCGTAACTTTGTAAAGAAAATGAGTACTTGCAGCAAGGAGGCAACCGCAAACATGGAAATGATAGACAGTAAATACCGCACATCATGACGTACCTTTCTCTGATAATAAGGAAAACAAGAAAATAATTACTGTTTTCTTGCTTAAATGACATGAAATAGTTATATTTGCTGCATAAATCTGTGTCGTGACACAAAAATATATTCTAAAATGCTATTTGAACGGAAGTATTACCTAAGCCAACTACAGAATGCTGATGGAAACGGTATGATCAAAATCATCACCGGGATGCGACGCTGTGGCAAGTCATTCCTCCTTTTCAATATCTTCCGAAAGAGTCTTCTTGAAAGGGGCATTCACGAAGATCACATTATTAAAGTCAATTTGGAGGATCGCCGAAATAAGAAGCTACGTAATCCAGATGCACTTCTTGAACATATCGATAAATTGATGACAGATGCAGAGAAGTATTACATTCTGTTGGATGAGGTGCAGTTGGTCAGTGAGTTTGAGGATGTTCTTAACTCTTACCTTGGCGTACCCAATGCAGAAGTGTATGTTACCGGCTCAAATGCAAAATTCCTTTCAAGAGACATTATAACGGAATTTCGTGGACGAGGATGGGAAGTACGCATCCACCCACTTAGTTTTGCAGAATATTATGAGGTGATAGGTGGTGAAAAGGCAGAAGCCCTGGATCAATACTATAAATATGGTGGCCTGCCAGCTGTGGCAGGAATGAAACGAGCTAAAGACAAGCAGAATTACCTCCGCGAGATTTTTGAGACGGTGTATCTAAGAGATGTTATTGACCGCAACCATCTAAAGAATGCAGACGGCTTACGGGAGCTGGTTCGTATTCTTGCCTCTACTATGGGGGCGAGTACCAACGTGCGACGAATTTCAAACACTTTCAAGACTGCCGCAGGCATAGATGTTGCCCCTGCAACGATAGCCAAATACATCGCGTGTCTGCAAGATGCATTCATCATCAGCGAAGCATTACGCTATGATGTCAAGGGTAGGAAATATATCGGCACAGAAACCAAGTATTATTTCGAGGATTTAGGGATAAGGAATGCCGTTGTTGAATTCCGCCAATTTGAGCCAACCCATATTATGGAGAATGTTGTATATAACGACTTATGCCGCAATGGTTTCTCGGTTGATGTCGGATTAGTTGAAAGTTTCAAACGCGATAATAACGGCAAACTCACAAGACGAAACCTCGAAATAGATTTTGTCGTCAATCGACATGATGAACGATTATACATTCAGTCTGCCTATGCTTTACCTTCAAAGGAGAAAGTTGATCAGGAACAAGCCTCACTCTTGCAAGTGTCAGACGGCTTCCGCAAGATTATCATTGCCGGCGATCATTACAGTACTGGTTATAATGAGAATGGCATCTTGGTAATTGGACTTTACGATTTTCTGTTGGAAAAAGCGAATATCTGGAAATAGTATAAACAGCAAGTCTATAATACTAAAGGAAGAAACAGGGGAAGCTACAGATAACTTCCCCTGCTACTTTTTTACCATGTATCTTCATGAAAGAACTTTTATGGCAGCGGTAGCTCAAACGTCCTCACCACCGCCTTGCCGTCCTTACTGATAAAGAACCACCGTTCAGCATTGTATTTCATGCCATGATGCGTTACCGCCTGATAGTCGATCTTCACTTTCCATCCCGTCCATTCCTTTTTGCCAGTAGCCTGACTGAGCATCTGTCGAATGTCCGAGTTGGCACGCATCTGCCTTTCGGCGAGATCCATCACGTAGAAGTCATTGATGTCCAGCGACTGCATATTGTTGGTACGTTTCATAATACTATCCGTGACCGACTTCATGATACGGATGATGCCTGCCTTCTCTTGTTGCGAGAAGTAGCTGAACCCAAAAGCCGAATCAGGCTCTGATATAGCCAACACCTGCAATTGCTTAGGATATTCCACCGACTGTTTCAGATTCTCTACAGCCAACTGCTTCAACGCATGACGCTTATTTTTACAACCAGTGAGGTACAACAATGCCACCACTACATATATAATACTTTTTCTTTTCATCACTAATAACAGCTTAAATCATGATTATTCTGTCTTTTTCAGGTGTCAGTTGCAACCGCTTGTAGTACACTGTACCGTCTTCCTTGTAAAATTCGATGCAGTCCCTGGTTACGCCCTGTTCGCAAATTTGCTTCACCTCCTCCACCGATACGGCATGACCGCTGATGTTACGCCAGATAGAGAACTTGCATGGATATTCGGCATTGCGATAGTTAGCACAGTTGTAGGCCTTCAGCCCAACATGCAGGTCGCCGCCGCAATGCGGACACTTTGCGATGCGCGATTCCAGCTTCACCTTACCTTCGGCTATCGACAACGACGAGGCAAACATTTTCCACTCATTTGAGGCAAAGCCCTCCAGGGCGATATGCTTGCCATTCAAGAACGCCACGGCATCCTGCTCTGTAATTCTACGGTTGCAGATAATACCCGGAATCATAAAGTCACACGATGGATGCTCACCGATGGAATTTTCACATCGGTAGCCCTTTGAGGTCTTGCGCATCTTACCTCCACAGATAGGACATACTCCGTCGATGTAATGTACACCTGATGATACCACCACCTTTCCATTAAGGATGACGAGAGCCGCCTTAAAATACTGTCCGTCCCTGTTTTGCAGAGAGAGCACCCCCGTATGACCATGCTTGACAAGTTGCGCTACCAGTTCCTCCGTTATCTCCAAATTAAACAAACGATTAGGGATAACGAATCCACAGGACTGCTCACTGCACTTCCAGTCCTGCTCGTCGTGCACCATTGTACCTCTGCCACAAACAGGGCAAATCATTAAGTTATTTGTATCACTCATATCTTTGTTATTTTTTTAAGTTTAATGATTACAAGGCAAATCCGTTGTTTGCACTGCTCTTCCTCGAAATAACAAAGTGTCGCCATGCAAAAGTACAGAAAAATGCCCATATTCAGACCTCTCAAATATATTTCCACTCATAGATTAGTCCATCCACAATCGCCTTTCCTGACATCACCGTGGCCCAACCTTCAGGGTCAAGTCCAAACCACAGGTCATTCCACGAGTACGTCCTTATCTGCCATGCCAGCAGCCACAGATCGGTGTTGATCGTCTCCAGTTTCGTCACCACCTCATTGGCAATGTAATACCGTTCCGCCGATGACAGTAGGTTTACCTTATGCTTCTCATTCACAGACTTGCCGGTGACATCATAGCCACTCACGTTGTATGTGCCGCTCGTTACCAGTTGTTTCATGAACGGATAGAGCGAAGCCATTTGCGTGGCAGCATCCGTCAGTTCATCAGACACCAAGAGAGCAATGGCCGTTCCTTTCAGATGACCGGGCAGCGACTGGCGCAACAGGCTCATGTTTCGTGGAATCTCTACTGTTGTCAGTTCTGCCGCTCGCTTGATCTGATAAAGGTTCTGCATGGCTCCTTGTGCATTGGAGAGATACGTCAGCATCTTGTCTTCCACCTTGTGCATTCTGTCCATCGCCACAGTGACTGCCGTTTCCGCAGCAATGATTTTCTTCTGTGTCTTCTCGCGGTCCTTGAAAATCTTTTTCAGCATTCCGCTCTGCGCTATCACTGCACCCGTCAGCGTCGGGTCCGTCTGTTGTGCCATCATAGGGCAGAAAGTTAAACTACCCAACAATGATATCATGAAGATTCGTTTCATAAGCCCACCCCTTTCTCTCGGCGGTCAGCCAGATTCCGATCTCTTGCAAACTTGTTTTCTACCGCCACAACTTCCATCTGTTTACCCATCAGCTGGTCGTTCCAGTCCTTGTAGTTCGCAGCAGCCTTCCATTCACCTACATTATAGCGGATGTGGATATGCTTGCGAAGCTCACGGATGGACAGCTGTTCATTAGGAATGCCAAAGTTCTTCGCGCCAACAGTAATCTTCACCTTGTCCTCTTCCTTATGCACATTCAAGCGGATGCCCTCCAGCAAGGCAGCCATGCGGATGCCATAGATACGCCCGGCAAGGTCATTATCAAAACAGTCCATCGCCTTAGCTTCCGGGTAATGCGCCATGATACCTTTGATCTGACTGTCGGAGAACGTGCCACCCAACGATACGAATACCGAATGAGTACCATCTAAGCGAAGGTGATTCAGCTGATAGAACGCCATGATGTCGTAGGCACTTTCAGCGAAATAGATATTTCTGATGTCTGTAGGCTCTCCACCTTGTGAGAGATCAGCAATCCATGCCCCCGTCGTCGAGTTAGTACCAGCTGCCTTACTCTTGAATGAGCCAAAGCCACGGATTTCATAGCCCACCACCTTGTCCTTGCCAGCCTCCGTATAAGGGAAGCCGATGTTGAACTGCTTGTAGGTGGTATGGCTGTTGTCCCTTATTTGCTTGATAAATGGTGCGAAGGCACTCACCGTCTCCTCGTTGATGCCACGCTGGGCAAAGAACGCCATCACTTCCGAAGGCGCACCATTAACATCCTTCGTTTCATAGCGTTTCGGATCAAACACGGTACTACCCGTGTACCCAGCTTTCGCAAGATATTGGCTATCCCCATAGTCAGGAATCGGCTCATTGGCGAAGTGGGCCATCACCTTGCCGATGATTTCCCACTCGTTTCTTCCAGACTCGTGGAAACTACTAAGGTTCTCACGTATCAAAGATACCACATCGCCGCCTCTTGCCCCGTTACGCCGGAAGTAAGTCTGTGCCGCCTTCTCCTTCGGGTTCTTGATGATGAGCTTGTCCTGATGACCCGTGGAGTCAGACAAAACCATTTCAATGTATCTTCCCACACCAGCCGAGCGGTCGAGGCGATAGCCCAGATAATAGGCAATATCATCTACGCCTACCTTTGTTTTTAGGTCTTTGTAGTTTACACTCTGTTTCATAACTGCCTACAAGTATAAAGGGTTATATTTTCATACGATGAGCATGCTGCTGTGTCTGTGCCATGACCACATCGCCAAAACTTTTTTCCAGCGTATGGGAGAGCAGACGCGCCTTCTCCGTTTCTTCCGAGAGAGAGAAATAAAGGATGCCCACATTTCGGTCAATCGGTTTGAGTCCCAAATCTTGACCTTGGAATGAGGCTCGCACCGCATAGTCGCCGTCGTTCTGCTTGATGATGGAGGCGTTCTCAAAGACGACCTTGTCCTTGGGAATGTCGTTAGAAAGGTTTCTGTTTTTATCGAGCAAGGGCTCTTCACCCAACGCCATTTTCTGCTTGTCCACCTCTTCCAGTACCATGTTAGCAGCCTTGTTCACGTCGGCCATCACCGACACGATGAACTTAGGATTTTCCTTGAGAGTGGAGATCCAACTATCGAGGTAAGCCGCATTGTTGTCCAGAATACGCTTGTCAAAGCCCATTGAGTTGCCTACCATCGCTGCCGTCAGCTCAGCCACCAGTTCCTCCTTGGCGTATTTCGCATCGCCAAACTTCTCATGGCTGCCCCTGTTCAGCCGAGGTTCCGTACCGGTGGAGTGAGCCATCTCGTGCAGGGCCGTGGAGTAGTATTCCATACCGTCCTTATAGACCTCTTCCAGTGTCTTGCCGATGTTGAACTGCTCTTTCTTTGGAATGACGATGATGTCCTTGGAGGGAGAGAAGTATGCACCAGGTACCTGTTTGTCATATTGGATAGGACAAATCCACTCCTGCTTTTCAAACATACGGTCGAGAGCCTTGCTGGTAAACATCCCCTCGGCATCACGCAGCTCCGGTGGGGCAAACAGCTTTTTGAGAGCTTCCATCTTGTCAGGCTTCACCTCAGCCAGATTGGTCTGATCGACATTGAACACATTGAAGGCTTTCAGGAAAGGAATGGTCTGCACCTGCATCCGCTCTACAAGGCTCATCTTGCGGTAGGCCTCTTTAGAAACTTTCTTACCATCCTTGTCCCTTGCCATGATATCCCAGTAGAGCACCGGCATAGCCGACTCACCTCTCTTCACATGTGCTCCCATGTCGTTGGCCTGCTTGAAAGTAAGATACACGGGCATGGAGTAGCCACGGAGAGCCGTGTCCAGTTGGAGGAAGAAAGAGTTACTTCCCGAATATCCACGCCCGGATACATTCTGCGGCATGGCACCAGGAGCAGTAGCACTGCCAATCCACCCCTTGCGCCAGCTAACGGACTTCATCTGTTCCATACGCTCAATCATCATCTCCGTGAATCTGTCCACGGCTTTCTGCCCGAGCGTCTTTGTTTCAGTTCCAGCTGTAGTCATAGTCGTCCTCCGCCAAGATTTGCTTATCCTGCATACTCAGTTCCACCGACTCCATATAGAACTCCGCGGTATCTTCGCTGGGATGGGTGTTGTGTTCCTTGCACCACTGCATGAAGTCGTCCGCATGTTCACCTTCAAGCGTGAACTGCAGCCATCCTATCCGTCTGTCCTGTTTGAGCTGGACCAGCTCTTCAAAACTATATGCCATTTTCTTTGAATTTATGTTATCTGTGTTCATTATAGAAATCCGCCCAAGGACTACATTTTCAGTCCATTGCTGATAGCCTGCTTCTGACCCGACAGCACCTTGATGTCCTCTGAGAGATACTTGGCTGCCAGCTGTTCACGAGTGACGGTCTTGGCTTGGAAGAGAGAAAAGCCGTCGTCAAAGGAAATCGCCTTCTTGTCCGTGCGTCCGTTCTCGCCCACGGCTGCTGAAATCTTCCACTTGCCGTCCATGTTGTCCTTTGCCACCCGAATATCCTCCACTTTGATGTTGGCAGGGAGCTGATAGACGGCGTAGGCCGATGCCAGGTGCAGCCGTTCGCCAAAGTTCTTTTCCACCAATGCCGCCGGTGTCGTCACGCGGTCGAAGAAAGCACTCTGGTCTTCTTTGGTCATAGGAGCCGACATTCGCTGGTCGCCCACCTGGGCATAGAACTTGTACTTGCCATAGTCAGCCCGCTGCTCATCTTTCTCCTTATACACTGTCATCTTGTCAATCACCCTGCCGTCAGATAGGATGTTGGCGGCCTTGTACTCCTCGGCAGATACTTTGGGTGCCAGCTTTGTGGGATAATATTTCTGCATCATATTCTCCACCTTCGCTTCCCGTTTCTGATAGGCAGCGATGTTGACAGCGTCCATCTTCATGGGGTTGAGCTGCTTCCCATTGAGCTGCGCCACATAGAACCAGTCGGCTGGATTCACCTTGGACTGGAAGGCATGGGCATGGGAAACCTTGTCGCCATTGACCGTAACCATCTGCGGCTCACGCGGCTGATGCTCCTGCTTGACGGTTTCCGTTTTTTCCACCGATTTTCCTTCCTCTTTCTTTTCCTGTGCTGTCGTTTCCGTTTTCTCAGACACGGCTTTCTCCACATTTTGCTTCTTCTCCAGACTGTCCACGATAGCCACACGAAGACCAGCCCGGATGAGTTTGGGCAGATTCGTGTCCAGCGCATGATGGGGAAATGTAACCTGCAGAGAGCCGTCTTCTGCCTTGGCAGGCTTGTTCGCTTTGAGCCCCAATGTGTCAGCCACCTTGGAGGCATCAGCGTTCAAGGTTGTGTAGAAGTCTCCCGTTCTGAAGAGCAGGATGGCATCAGGGTGCATCTCCTTCATGTTCTCGTACAGCTCTGCCAGCGTCTTTGACTTCGGGAGCTTTGTCGTTTTCTTTGCAGCTTTTTTCTCGGTTTGAGCCGTCGGCTCTTCCTTCAGGGTAGCTTGCTGCTGCACCTCTTCTTTTTTCTTACTTGCCATATTGTTGTCAATTAAAGGGTAAATATCCGACTTCCATTTGTTGGGCGTGAATTTATGCGTATCACCGAGTACCGCCATCAGCGTGTCCTGTCTGCCCATTGCTTCATATGCGGCCATTGCCGTATGCCCGGTGTCGAGTACATTGTCAATGAGTATGGGTATCTTGTTCCTGGGTAGCCTGCGGATGCGATAAAAATAGAGCGGCACCTCATCGAGCGAGCCATTGGCCTTCTTCACCAGATAAAGCGGATCGTGGGTATTGCTTGCCAGCGCGTCGATGACAGGCAGATGCAGTGCTTCGCTTATTTTCTCGGCCAGCGTCTTGGTGTAACCGGCCCTGCCGGTGCGGTTTGGGATAGGTACCAGTACCACCTGCTTGTCTTTAGGCATGACATTCCTGACTGCCGCAGTCATCATCGCCGCAGCCTTGGCAATGGCCATGTCGTCCCCAGCTTTCACCTTTCGGGCAATAGGAGCAACTTTGGCATAGCCAGCCACGGAGCTGACGATGTAGTCGAAATCAAGATTTTTATATTTCTTTCTACCCACCTTGCTTGTCGTGATATGCTTTAACGCTACGGTTCTACAACAGAAGAACTCGCCAATAGAGAGGAATGTTAAAGCACTCACTGGCTCTTATGAAAGTGACAAGCCGGGAGCAGAATATTAAAGAATCCCTTGTTGGGAGGATGGTTATTCGTCTTGTGCTATCGAATCAAGCCAGTATGCTGTTTCTTTTCGATAGACTCCGAGGGGTTGTTGGTCATGGCTTGGCGTTCCACCACTTTCTGGTATTCCCAGCGGTTTTCGTCGGTCATCACATAACCCATAAAATCCTCGTGAGCATCATCGTAGCGCATCTTTTGCAATTGTTCCCACTCCCTCATGTCGCCGTTGACAATTTTGAAGCCTTGTGGCTCACGTAGGTCAACGCCCACCGTTACCTTGGTGTCGCCGAGAGCCAATTCCACAGGTTTACCTTCCTGCAAAGCCTCCTTTTGATTGGCACCCAGCTCGATGTCCTTCACTTTATCTCGTGTTTGTAGTTCTGTCTCGATAGGAATGCTGGTCACATTACGGTGCATGAGCGAGTTCGTTTCCTTATCCAGCTGAACAAATCTTACTTTCCTTTCTCCCTCCACGTCCACTTCCTTGCGTATTACCTCGCCAGACAGCACTCGTTGGAGCTCATTTTGGTTAAGTCCTAATTCATTGGCAACCTCTCTACGGAGTGGGTAAGTCATCAGTAACACCTGTTCGTTATCATCCAGTACGAATTGGGCTTTCATCGGTAACTGTATCACCTTGCCATTTGATGTTTCCGTGTTGGCTATGAAAACAGGCGTTACCTCTCCACAAAGCAGCGGAACTTTCAGAGCATCAGGCATCAACGCCAGTTTCTCCTCGTTGATACCCAACTGCTTCAATTTGTCTAAAACTGTTCCTTGGGTTTGAAAAGTCATCACATCTTCCATACGTTAAATGTTTGAAGGTAAATTTGTAAACGAAAAACCCGCAAAAGAGGGCTCCGCATGAACAAAATTATCAAAAGAAGATGAATATAAGACAGCGATACCGATTATTTCTGACGATCACTGCTGCCATGTCTTTTAGTGGTGATATGGTAGCACAGTTCTTTACCCTCAGACCACAGATAGTTACAAAGCAGAAAATGACTGTAAAACAAAGAGTTACGCTACAACAAAAGGACACTATAAAGGTTCGTCCTATGGACATTTCGTTCCAGACAGGAAACGGCATGGAAGTGAGCATCGAAAAGGATGTACCACTGTTTGTCAACGTGAAGGACTCCCTGCTTTTTGGCTTGATTAGTCAGCGTATGAATGTTTGCTTACCTCTTGACTTCCTGAAACTCACTTCTGCCTATGGTTATAGAAAAGACCCCGTGAGCAATTGTACTGCCTTTCACGACGGTATCGACCTGCAATGCAACAACGCCCATGTCTATGCTATGCTGCCCGGTATTATCAAGAAAGTACACTATGGGAACAAAGGCTACGGCAACTATATCGTGTTGGAGCATGGCATCTTTGAATGTCTGTACGGACACCTTAGCACGATAACCATCCATGAGGGCGATGCGGTGACGGCAGGAACTATCGTGGCAATATCAGGGAATACAGGTAAAACTACAGGACCACATCTACACATCAGACTACGAAAGGAAGGTAGAAGTGTGGACCCTAACCACTTCGTCGATTATCTCAATGGCTACATCACTGAATTACAAGATAAAATGGCATATCTCCGTTTCGGCACAAAGCCAGACCTAGCGTTGAACATCAAAAACCTGATGGCCGTTCTCCGTCAGTATGATGTGAAGTTCCCCCAAATCGTAGTGGCACAAGCCCTGCTTGAAACAGGTTATTTCACTTCTAGAGTCTGTCTTGAAAACAACAACCTCTTCGGGCTTCGCCGCCCAAGCAACGGAAGCTACTACACATTCAGCTCATGGGAAGAGAGCGTAAAGGCCTACAAAGACTATGTGCAGTATAAATATAAAGGGGGCAACTACTACGATTTCCTGAACAGAATCGGGTATGCGGAAGATAAGGAATATACAAGTAAGATAGGGAGAATTGTCACCAGTCTGTAGAAATACAGAAAATCGAATACTTTTCTTCGCAAAAACTGCGAATATTCAAAAAGGATTATTATCTCTGCAAAAAAGAATATGCAAGGATGGAAATAACCTTTGAGCAAGACTATTTACGGGAATTGTTCTATGAGGGCAGGGCCAAGGATAAGAAGCATCGCTTCCAGCCTCAGATTGTACGGAAGTACATCAAAGTCTTGAACCTCATGGAATCGCTTGACAGCACAGAATACCTGTATCGCTTCGCTGCACTTCACTACGAAACGTTGGTTGGAGATAAGGCTGGTCGTGAGTCGGTGCGAGTAAATGACCAATACCGCATAGAGTTTCGTTCAGAAACAGTCGGTACGGAAAGGCTGATTACCATTTGCAACATCTTGGAATTGTCAAACCATTATAAGCATTATAAGTAAAATAGATATTGCAAGTTTAGGTTATGGTTGATATACACCACTAACACCGTTGAAGGATACCATAGACAAGTACGTAAGGTAACAAAAAACAAAGGGGGTTTCCCTCCGATACTTCTCTCGAAAAACTTGTGTATCTGGCATACCGAAACATACGTGAAAAGTGGACCATGCCACTTGCCAACTGGGCCCAGATATCACAACAATTGGCAATAAAATTTGGAGAACGTTTTGAGATTATGTATGTTTCCTCGGAAGAAAGGCTCCTCATCTGGCCAACACGATTAAAAATCGTGTCATCCAGACGAGGTGAAATATAAAGGATTAGAGCCTTGACACAGTTGAAATTACACTACCGCTTATGGCGTACTTACTTGAACACCCGTCGCTCCAAGCATCTGCGTCTGCTTTACTAACTCCGTTAAAGTAACATCTCTTGTCATGCATTATTTAGTTAAGCAATTATAGATGAATCTGTCACCATCTTTAGCTTGTTCCATTTTAGGTTGGCTCAATCTCGCCTTGTACATAATCAACCAATATATCATACTTTTGAAGACAATCCATGATTAATTTCAGGATGTTCCCATACACCAGTAATCTTCCATATCTCGTAAAAAAGAATCCATTCATGGGTCCATGGAATAATGTGGCTATAAAGGCTGCTCCTGCCATATTTCCATGGTTGTTCCTTCGGGTAATAAAGACAGAGGCTCTTGTCCTCATAAATATGTGGAGGATCTGTTACTAAATTGGGTGATAGTATCCAAACTTTAGGAGGGTTATACCCATCATATACTATTTTATAGGAATAATTAACTCCTGTTTGATTATAATGGCCAAATACCACAAGTAGTTGATTTCCTTTCTCTGCTTTTATATTACAATCGATGAAGTCGTAGCTATTCTCTAACATAGTCTTCTCATGGACAAGAAGATAATAATTGGATTGCTCCCTATGTATTGGGCGTTCATATATCTTCTTCTTGACCATAATTTGAGTGTGCTATGTTTTTGACCCCTTCGAAAGCGTGGATGGTACCACTTTTTGCTGTAGTAGCAATTCCTGCCGTTATCTGTTGTCCAATAACTCGGAGGCTTTCAAGGCGATTCATAGTTTCATCGACCTCATCTTCTGCCAAAGGAAATCTTTCCCCAAGGTGTTTTCGCCACAGTTTACTGGCTTTAAGTTTATTCTTTTCTTCGATAGCCTTATCTGCGTCTTCGATAAATTTATCAAGTTCGTTTAGGAACTTTTGCTTACGGTCTGCATCGTAATTTTCAAAGAGATTATCAAAGGGCGTGGCTGGGACAATGCAAATGAAACTGGTATTGAGAGCTGATTTTATTGCTTTTAAAGTATCGCGAAGAGCGATGTCGTCACGCCCTTCATGCTTTTTCTGGTTATTGCTTGCCAGAATTGTCATAGCAAGACCGGGAGGCATAAACCCTCTAACCGTATCAGTCCATGACTTAAGGTAGGATACGAGATGTACTAGTACATCATTTCCACTCTTTTTTCCTTGAAACCAAACCACAACCTCCCGAGGGTCGCTCAACTCGTAGCCTTTGTGACGAACGGCCAACTCAGGATGTTCCTCATCGCTGTTGGTGTCCTTTCGATACACAGGCAGGTCAATGTGGTATCCTGCTGTATATTGAACACGGATACATTTATTCTTATGCAAAGGAGTAGCATCCGTGATTCCTTCCACAGCCTCCTTCATCCACCCCTGTAAAGTGTTGGCTGTCACATTTGGTTTAGGGATAAAGTAACAACCATCGTCTAAGTCGCACTCGTCTTCCTTTGTACGGATTGTAGTTCCCATCTTGTAGGAGCCTTGAATGTAAAACGAAGGCTTATACTCTGGATGATTCGCTTTAAAATGATTCTTTATCTTCTTACGAAGATTGTTGTGTGAGGCAATCATCTTTCGGCGCTTTGTGTCAGTGATCTGGAGTTCACCGAAAAACTCTTGAAAATTTGAATCTAAGTTTGCCATACGTATTTATTTAATTATGTTATGATTATATGGTTCTATTTTATCCTGAATAAAAGGTTTTATGAGGTCGACATTCTTCTTGAATAAGTTCTGACCAATATTGGCTAGTCGGTCGAGTGAATTCTTATCTGTTGCATCCATCGGTATATTTTCTTCCAATTTCTCTTGTATTCTACGATAGATAAAACGTCCTTTTTGGTCGTATCCTGCGCCATGACACATTAATTTCATAGTGTTATCAATATAGACTGACTGGCCAGATGACATGACTTCGTAAATACGAATGCTTTTTTGCCTGTTCGGGCACAACCAATAACGTACGCCTTTCCTTTTGTCGATTGTACGGTCTTTAAGATTGAAAGTGCCAGTTCCAAGTGACAGTATTTCGATATTTTCCAATGGAATGCCAATGCAGTATACGGCTTCAGTAAGTCCAAGCAATGTAGGATTATTTGCTAATACTCCACCATCAACATTGTTGATATAATCATTTCGGTTGACAGAATTCAAGTCTTTAAAATTGAAACTATGTGGCGAGAAATATACTGGTGCCGCTGCCGTTGCAAGAGCAGCATTTACAACAGGAATGTGACAATCCCTTAGATAGTTGGGAAGATGATCAGTCTTAAACACATGTTGCTCACCTTTGTCAAGGTCATAGGTGGGGATACAAAGACGCGTCTTACAGTGGTAGATGCGAGCGTCATTTGTCCGATAGTCAAATGAATTGAAGTTCTCAGCAAGTAGTTTCTCTAAAGCTTCCTTCCTATAGAATGGCTCGTTTTTGATAAAGGCTTGCCACAAACTCTTATGGGGAAAGATTCTTTTGGCGTTTTCTTGGTAGAGTTTAAGAATATCTTTGGCGGTCATACCAAGAGCTATACCAATAGCTATAATACCACCAGTACTTGTGCCACATACTAAGTCAAAGAAATCGCACAATCGGGCATCCGTCCCATATCTATCAATTGCTTTTTCTTCGAGATGATAGAGAATTTTTGCAGGAATAATTCCCCTGATACCACCTCCGTCAATACTTAAAATTTTAAATTTTTGATTTTCTCCCATGAATTTTTATTCCCTGTCCTTTTCAGGGGTATTTTATTATGCCGTTGATTACAGGACAAAGAGTATGCCAGATGAAATAAAATCACTGTTATTTTCTATTTTACATGTAGTTTTAGTCTAATATAGTCTAACTTTAAAACTAAAATCACAGTATCCAAACGTTCTATCTAATTACGATACGTCTATGTCATATCTAAATGCTACGTTTGACAAAATCTGGAATTATTTATGCCATAATTGTTGTTTTTATATGACATTTTGTCGTATTTTAAGCCAAATTTAATTATGAAACCGTTATATGTGCTTCTTTTATTTTTTATTCCAAATTTATTTGTACCTTTGTACCCATAAAAATCATAGCACATGGTACAGGAATTAAAAATTAGAAACTTTTTGTCTTTTCGAGATGAAGTCATATTGAGCTTTGAAGCGACAAAAGATAATACTTTTGAGGACTGCCAAGTTGTAGAAGTGGTCCCAGGAGTTAGATTGCTTCGTTTAGCATTGATTTATGGTGCAAATACAAGTGGGAAATCGAATCTTTTGTCGGCACTAGACTTTTTACATGAATTCTGGTTTGAAAGAAAAGAAGACTTAGACCAGTCAACCGATGCAGTTCCCTTCCTTTTAGATACAGAAACGCCAATAGAACCCTCTTCTTTTGAATTGAAGTTTTTTGTTGACGGCATAAAATATTGGTATACTCTTTTGTTAGACGAGAAAAAAGTCATATCTGAAAAGCTCTTCTTTTATAAAACTGTTCAACCAACTATGCTATTCAGCCGAGACTTGCAAAATGGACAGTCGATAATTAGGTTTAATGCATCTGTTATAAAAGTGAGTCAAGCCGTTGTAGAAGAACTTACGCTAAGATGTTTGTCTAATATGTCTTTTTTTGCTGCACGAAATCAAGTTAATTGTACCTTACCATACATTGATTCGGCTATTAATTGGATGAAGTCCGGCATCTTGCCTATGATAGAACCTAAAACTCAAATGTTTGAATATGCTGGAGGGAAAATGCTAAATGATAATGAGTTAAAGAAATATCTATTGAATTTTATCCATAGAGCAGATTTCAATATTACTGACATAACCACAGAAAAAGAATCCGTCCCAATGCCTGGATTTATGCGCAACGCAATAATTGAGGATAAGCAAATACCCAAATTCACAAAGGAAAAACTGCTTGCTGATGCTTTTTTTGACAGATTGAAAACCGAATTTGAACATACGGTAAAAAATCTGCGTGGGATAGAGAAATACACTTTGCCTAACTCTTTACAAAGCGAGGGTACACGACGTACTTTTGGTATAGAAGCTGCTATTTACGAATGTATCAAAGGAAACAACTTCCTGTCCATAGATGAGATAGAGTCCTCTTTGCATCCAGATTTGGTGGAATTTATAATTGAACAATTTCTTAAAGTCCAAAGTCATAGTCAAATGTTAGTTACATCACACTATGATCCTCTACTAAATACAGTTGATGATCTTCTGAGAAAAGATTCCGTTTGGTTCACAGAAAAGGAAGAAGATGGAAACTCACGTTTGTATTCGTTAGTAGAGTTTAAGGGGCTAAATAAAATTAGTTCTTTTCAAAGGTCATACAGAAATGGTGTGTTTGGTGCATTACCTAACATTCAGAATTAAAATTATGGCACGAAAAGAGGAAATAAGGCGGCAAAGGCATGGACGTGCTGTCATAATAGGTGCAGGATTGACAGAAAGGTGGTATTTCTCACATCTACAATTCCATTTCAATTTAAAAATTAAAATTCGTCCAAGGTTTTTTGGTAATGAAAATATTACTACTTTAGAAAAGCGCATCATTCAAGTCCTTTCAAATGAAGGAATTGCTGTTGTTATCTTTGATGCAGATGTTTCCACATGGAATGATGCCGAAAAAGCAAGATTAATAGCACTTAAGAAAAAATATGAGAAAAGCAAACGGGTTATATTATGTGATAGCCAACCTTCAATAGAATACTGGTTCCTATTACATTATTTAAAAACAAATAGATTTTTCGGTACTTCAAAGGCTGTTGTTGATGAATTAGTCAAATATGTTGAACGCTTTGAAAAAACGAATGATTTTTTAAGAAACCCTAAATGGGTTGAAGATTTATGCAATAATGGAAAATTAAAAGACGCTTTAGAACGGGCAATCTCTTATGGTGAACAAGGTCCTTCCTATAGTAATGTATGGAAGGCTATTAAATACGTAGGTATAAAGTTATAAGATTCCGATTGAAGTTACACTTCACCATAAATAGAAAATGTCACACATCTTTTTTTAATTATCTTATTGGGTTTTGAGGATATGGCTTTTATTTCTATTAAATCTGTAAATAAAGCCACAGAAGCCAAATGACACACATGTGCCCAGAGTAAAATATGTAGACACCATACTTTGCGTATTGCCCTGTGATAAATCCTCGTTCTCCATTATAAGCAACCAACAAAGTCAGATCCACTATATACCCCAACATCCCATATTCTTCCATAACAGGGACGGTAAACATTGCCATCAATGCCCATCGGTTACGGAACAGGTAGAAGAATACGATGAGGAACACTCCATGCCACTCATAATCCGCATGTAGACAAGTGGAAATAACCGCCAACATTCCCACTGCAAAGCACTGGGCAGATGGGGTTAGCTTCGATCTCTCGACAGCCATTAAAGCCCATAAACCCAACAGCAGGGTGAAGAACACATTATGTGTATTGTCATGATTCAATAGCCACCACGGAATATCCGACACAAGAGCAAAACCGAAAAGACTCAGCGCATATTTTCTTACGGAACGGGTATGCGCATACCCCTCCACCAGCAGGAATGCGAAGATGGGGAAAGCCATCCTACCCACCGTTCGCATGACATCGTAGGCAATGCTATTGTCCATCAGATAGTAGGCTATGTGGTCTAATGTCATGGACACCAATGCAATTACCTTCAATGCGCTTCCTGACAACCCTTTACCTTGAACGAGGATCATGTCACTTTGTTTTCTTTTCTTTGCCCAACAACTCTGCAATCATCGCATCCACCTCGTCATTGACACGCTTGAAGTTACGCCCCAGCATGATTTCTTTCTCACGGTTGGAGGCAAACTGATAAATCTTTGGCAGGTCGGCATACAGACTTTCCTCCTGTTTGATTTGTTCCATATCAAAGTGGGTCTTACAGAAATACTTCGAGGTCTTGAACTCCTCCGACTTCTCTATGTCAAACCCCTGCATCATGCTACCTTCCGTCGGAGTAAAGTCACGAGCTGACTGACCAGCGAGCCAACCAGTCGCCATGTCCGCTATCTTGGCAGCAGGGACTAGGAAGTCCAACCGCTCCGAGATAGACGTGGAAACCTTCTGGTCATTGATGGTAATAGACTTGGACGTCTGCTTCGCCTTACCGAACACGTCATTCTGCGCCCATTCCAGCGTTTCCTTGTTGCGGGCGGCACCCATAAAAATGTTACCGCAAGTGGTAATAATCTTCTGCATCCCATTCTTGCCATAGTCCGCCTCCAGCTGTGGCAACTCTTGAAAACCAAGCGTCACTGCTACCTTGTTGCTTCTCGCCGTACCGATCAGTCGGTCAATCTTATGAAAGTACAAGGTTGGCAACTCATCCACGATGATGGAAACAGGAATATTCCCTCTGCTGTTCACACGGGTCACGAGACGGTTGAGCACCAGCGCATTCAGTGCGCCCACAATCTGCTCTTTCTCCGGGTCGTTGGCAATCACGAGATAGGAAGGGCTGGCAAGGTCTGAAATCTTCAGGTCGAAGTCATCCCCTGTAAAAATCCAGTAGGCTTCCGGTGAAACCAAGCGAGCTGCATTGACACGGAGCGTACCCACCATACCTTCGAGCTGGTCCATCGCTTTGTTGGTATAAGCCGACTGGAACGGAGCCATGAGCGAGAGTATTTTCTGATCCTGCATCAGGATGTCAAATACGTCACTGTACTGCTTACCTAAGAAGGATAGTACATGTGGCATGTCCGAATATTCTCCTGTAATGGTGTCAGGCTCCACTACCTGCCCCTGCTCATCTTCATACCAGGACGAAGCGATATGCACTTTCTGTCCGTTACGGCTGATATAAGTGAAGTCATTCAGATCCACGAACATGCCATCCTCATCCACCGACACATCGTGGCTCAACTCATCCACAAAGTCAAGAATCATGTTACCGTTCTTGTCGACAGCCCGATAGTCATGCCAGTTCTTTGTCATCAGCCTTAGTTTCTTCCCCTTGTATTTGATGTAACGAGTGAGTTTCTTGCCGTCCTTGAACCCCGTCGGATGGAAGTTGACGAAGAAATAGATGATTGCCGAAAGGAAGTTGATGGCCGAGTTCTGAAAAAACGCCTCCGAGCCGCCTTTCTTGTCGCCCCCCTTGTTAAGCGATTCAAGCAACGTTGCAGCTGTCTCAGCCGCTGCTGCCAAGTCAGGAATATACTTCCGTTGTATAGGGTTGATACGGTTGGAATACTCCACATCGGTAAAGTTCACGATGTGGAAACCACAGTTTTCCGGCAACCTGCCAAGCTTCTTGTTTTTGCAGTATTGATAGAACAGCGTCTTTCCCAATGTCGGAAACTTATAGTCATACACCATCATGGCAAAGCCTTTGGCCGCATGCTGACGGATAAATGGGTCGATGATGCCAAACGACTTACCAGAACCGGGCGTACCCAGTACAATGGTCCCACGGAACGGATTGATGATGTTAATCCATCCCTTGTGCATGCGTCCCTTGAAATAGTAGATCATCGGGATATTGACAGAATAAGGATTCTCATTCAGTTCCTCCGACTGCTGGAACGACTCATTCTCAAAGTTGAAACGGTCTTCACCCAATTTGTAATTGTAGTAGCGAGAGATACCATCTAATCCCTGATGCAGAAGCATCGTACCGATAATGGAAGTCATGGCGTAGAGCACGCGATTGGTAGGGAAGCCAAATGAAACTCCGCCCCAGACGCCTTTATGAAGCATCATGCAGAGCGCGATGAACGTAATGCCGATGCCGATAGGGTAAAGCACCATTGTCTTGACATTGAACTTCAACGCCTTCTGTGGACGTGTACCGATGCATGTCACACCAATACATATCAGTTCGATGAGCTTACACGATGCCACATTGTTGAAAACCTTGAAGCGTGTGATGAGTTCCAGGATAAATCCCGTCACACGGTTGTCCATCGTGATGGGGAGATTCATGATCAGCTCTACAATCAAGAAAAGGTAGATGCAACTCCTGAACGTGTTGTACATCTGTTGCTGTTCCCTTGTCTCTTCTACTGCCATGATGCTACTTTTGAGAATTAAGAACCGGGAGGAACGCCATTATCTGTTCACCAATGCCGTCGGCATGAAGAATATCCTTATAGTCAATGTTGAGTGTGACGACACGACCAGAAATCTGTTCCTCCGAAATCTCCAGTTTCAGCACCTTTTCTTCAGGAAAGGTCAGCTTGTCGAGTACCAGCACGTTACGATATGCCTTCTTGAAGCTCTTGGCACTGTTCAGGGAATAGACTGGAGTCAGTTCAATTGTCTGCGAATTGGTGGCCTTCAGCTCCTTCTTGTCCGTGAGTTTGATGCGTACCTCACTGATGTCATACTTGATTTTGGTGGCATTGTAGAGTGAATAATCGATGAAGAAATAATCACCGATGCTGAAAATGTTGTTCACTCTTGCCCTAATGCCATACTCATGGGAACGGATATGCTTTTGCGGTTTACTGGCAAAGATAGCCCAGGCGTAGGCTGCCATTTCTTTACGTGGCATCGTCACGTCGGGATTCTCATATCTGCCCATATCCCTGGTCTTGATGCGATAGATGGAGTTGGCTTTCGCTGGTCCGGCAGTATAAACCACGTTGAGTTGTACGATATGTCGCTCACCGATAACGGTAACTGTACCTACCAACTCATTGTCGTACATTCTCCTGGAGGGTTTAATACGCACGATATTGTCCGTACACTGGTTACCTACAATCTTGTTCGTCGAAATGTCCACGAGCTTGATATTCTCTGGCATCAGCAGATGCGTTGTCACCTCTTCGTTGACAAACACCACATCCTTGCGTCTGTTCTCGTCAAAGATGTAGCTGTCCGTGAGCCTTGCGTTGCGGATATATCTCACCGAAACCGAGTCTGCCTCAATGTTCTTATACATTTTCTGTGCCTGAAGGCTGCCACACAATCCCATGAGGGCAACCAAGATAACTAAAAACTGCTTCATATTTTCTAATGTTTGATGAATTGTTGAATGCTACTCAGCATTGGTATTGACCAGATAGACGATGGTGTTGTACTTGATCCGTGCCTTGTTCTTTCTGATATTGGCAGACACGGCAGAGGTTGCTGACTGGTACATGTTCTGTAGAGCCTGCAGAGCCACTGCCTCAGAACTCAGTCCGCCGCCATACCCACCGTCGAAGTTGATATTGCTCTGCAAGGCGTTCGCCTTGGCATCCTTCATCAAGTCACGGAAGGCCGATTCCGGCACATAAAAGCCCTCCATGCCGTCATTGTCATAGACGGATAGTCCCACCTTGATGAACTTATCTTTAACCAAGATGCTGGTGATGGAAGCCATAACACGCTGCTGACCGAATCCCGTCACCGTACCATAGAGATAGGTACCCTTCTTCAGTTTAGTCCCTTTGAGTGTCACATCATCGAGGAGTTTGAAGCGGAGGCGCGTACCCTCGTGTGCTTTGGTCGTTTTGTCTATCATGGCACGGATCAACGGAACCTCCGCCGTAGACTCGGCACTGACGGTGTTGAACTTATCCGCATTACCCTCCATTACCTTCTTGACAATAGCTGGTTTCTCTTTGGGCTTACGATTAGGTGCATTGAAGGGTTGTGACACTTTTGATTCTTTGCCACTTTCATCCTCATCGCCGATGCCCATCCTCCTCTCCAAGGATTTTTGCCGGGCAAGGCTTCTCTTCTGAATCGCTTCCACCTCCCTTGCATAGTCATCCATCTCCGTTTGTCGGGAACTACGGCCATAGCTGCTGCCAGAACCGTATCTGGATGCACCGCCGTAACTTCCACCCTCATAGGCATTGATGTGCTTCCGAGACTGTTCCAGTCGTTGTTGCAAGGCTTCCATGTCCTTCTGCCGCTGTGCATTGATAGCATTTTGCCGGTCTATTTCATCCAGCTCATGCTCTTGATAACTGTTGCTGAGCGAGTCTTGCTGTGGCTGGTCCTCACCGATGCCGTTCACTGCCGATGCCGCATCTTCCTCGTTATAGCGTTTGTTCATCTCCGCCATCTTGTCCCCCATTTCATCATTGGCTGCTGTGGGCAGCGAAGCGTTGATACTGTCGGTGGCAACACCCTTCTTGCCATCGTCCTGCCCTCCGAACACACCTATCAGCTCATAGCCTAAGAACAAGATGGGCAGGAGGATGGCCAAAGGAAAGATATACTTGGGCTGCTTGAAATCGATGCGCCACCAACTCTTGCCCTGTGATAAGGGCTTCACCACTGGAGGTTCTTTCGGACTTGTCTTTTCCCTTTCGTCGGACTCTTCCTTGTTTTCGCCCTGCGCTTCTGCATTAGCCTCCGTCCGTATAGCGCTCAACGGATCATCCTCCTTTCTCAGTCCGGCTTTAAGCAAGAATTTCTTAATCAGTTCTTTCATATCATTAATGTTTTAAGTTTGTCACTATCATTTCGAGCTGCCTATATTTATAGATGATAAGCGTGGAATCCTGATGCGTCTTGATAGGAATACGCACCAAGGAATCCAGTTCCCATTTCAGCTGCTGTCCTCGCAGAGCCAGTTGTCCGACCTCTCGAACCTGTACGTTCTTGCCGTTCTGTATGCTCTGCAGCCCGGCGAACATAGGCTGCACATTCTCTATCTCCCCCACAATATCCTTGCTGGGTTGCGGAGTATAGAGTGACACGACTATCCCCAAGCAGAGCGAACAGACCAGCGCACCGATGGTCATGGCCGCCGTACGCTTCGGGTGTTTCACAGCCCATGCGTTGGCAGCATCTATCCGTTCCCGTATCTTCCATTGCAAAGAGAGCTTCTTTACAAAAGACTCCAGCTTCCCCTTGGTTTCCTGTTCCCATCTGGCCTTGGCCTCTTTCGCACGTTTTATTTTCTTCTTCATACCCTTAGTAGTCTAAGTCTTTGTTTTCTAATGTTCTCCAGTTGGTAATCAGCAGACCGTGCGGGTTGTTCCTTGTCCGGGGCACATTCTCAATGCTGCCCACCGTAATAAGAGAGCGTTTCATGTCGCGTGAACGACGTTTAATAATCTGCGTACCGTAGTATTTGAACTTTCGAGTGTGTTCGTCCAGCTTGATGGAGTCACAGATGATCATGCACACGGCCGAAGAAGAGACGATATCTGAGTAAAAACCATTTTCCTCCATCGCCTGTTTCTGTTTTAGAGCCGTACCGTCCGCCATATACATGGCTTTGGACAGTGTCCATTTGATATAGTCGTCATCGGGTGGCAGATTGAAGAAATACTGATGGAAGAGCTGGATGTGTGCTTTTGCCTCCATGACAAAATTCGCCTCCTGCTTACTCCTTTCAGCGAGGAAAGGAATGTCGCCATCGAGGACATAAATCTGATTACGCTCTTCCGTTACCAACTTGGCACAGTAGAAGATGCAGCAGGCACAGACCACCGTACTGCCGATGATGGTCAGCAGTACAGTTGTCAGTGCAAGCCTTGTTTTCTGTTCCAAACTTTGTATTAACATATCCTGTCGTTTTTAGTTTATTTTCCTCTGTTGTAAGAATCTCTCATGGAGCTGCCCATCTTCGATACCGCCTTGCCAGCAGAGCTTTCTTTGAACATGTGTTTGGCCTCTTTCGCCACACCTGAGGCAGCGCCTCCCATGACTCCAGCCATAGTAGCCACTCCGCCATCGGAATAGCCACTTGCACCGCTCACAGCTCCTGCCATACCAGCCGCGCCAAGATGCGCCGCACCAGAGACTGCCGCGCCCGCCATTGGTGTCGCCATTGAAGCGATACCCACTCCAGTAGAAGCGGCACTGCCCACAGCTCCGCCCACGGCTCCTGCTACGACACCTCCAGCTGCACTGCCAGCACTTGAACTCACACCCCCTGGAATTAGCCATGATGCCACTTCAGGGACGAAACGGATGATATAGGCACCCACCAGCATACCCATAGCATACATGCAGTTGGAGCCAATACCCTGAATGCCCAAAGCGCCTATCTGTCCCCAAGAGTTCACCTGCCCCTGCAGAAGCCTGCCATAGGCATTGAGGTCCTCGCCGAGGTTATACATTAGGATGAAGTCGATATAGTACAGGCACATATAGGTGACAAATCCCCATAGCGACAAGGACAGATATTTGCTGATCCATTGCGACCATGCACTGCTCCATGGCGGTACTATCGAGAGGGCGAACATGATGGGGGCAAATGTGGCCAGTATAGCCATGAAAATACGCTGGGCTACCAAGATGCCATAATACGACATCTGGAATATCAGTTCACCGATGAAGCGTATCACGTCGTTTATCCATTCCGACACCTTTGTCTCAGCAGCTACGGTGGCTCGCTGCGCATAGTTGTTGATGGTCGTGCCCAGATTTTCCATGTTGTAGATGAGCTTATCCCACCAATGGGCATCCTCCCCGATGGTCTGTACCTGCTTCGCTGTCTCAATACTGTCCTGCACCTGGCGGAGTCGTTTGAGATAGTCCGACTGCTTCTGTGCTACTTTGAGTTCCAGCGCAGCCACTTCCTTGTTCTTGCTGCTCGCCATCTGTTTGGTGGTCGCCTCCAACGCTTTGCCCGGTCGGGCCAGTTCCTGACAGATCCAAGAACTGTAAGTGATGCAGATGGACAGTCCCACGATGCGGAGAAGTTTCATTACGTCCATCGCCCTACGCCCAAGCATCATCATCCAGCACTCGTAGGAACCCACACAAAGGGCGAGGCACAAGCCTATGACACGGGCGTAGCCCACGGTGTTGCCCAGCACCGCCGACTTCGGAAAGGTCTCCATCGCCACCAGCAGCTTCTCAAGGCTTTGGTCAATAGAGGGCAGTCCCATGGTGAGTAGCTGACTTGCAATATTCATCAAAATATCTGTAACCATAATTTTATCGTTTGTAATAGTTTTGCGCCATGCCTACAAGATGCGCCACGCGACTGACAATTTCCTCCATCTGTTTCTTATATTGTTGGTAGGCTTTCTGCCGTTTGGCGTTTTCAAGTTCATATCCCACACCCGTCCGATGGATATAGGCTATATCATGGCAAATCATCTCGTTCTGCCGGGTCAGCTCATCGACCTGAAATTTCAGTTTGCCGCTGCTCCTCTGCATACAGAAGAGCAGTCCGTCGGAAATAGATTTCTGCATGCGTTCGAAGTCGGCTTTGAAGGAGGAATAAACCAGATCGACATTCCTGTCAGCGGCACGCGCCACTTCCTCCTTGTAGAGTTCTTCTATCTTCGCACGTTCCTGCTCGGTTTCCTTCATCTTCTGTCGTTGCGTCTCTTCGGCGGTGATACGAGTGGGCATGATGCGTTTCACGCTGGACTTACTTTCCTTAAACCTAACTCTCCAGCCAGATTTGAGAAATCTCCATTGCCAGTAAGCCTCACCGCCGCTATATTTCTTGTGTAATAAGTAATAATACCATGCTGGAGCAAAGTCCCATGGTCCGTTCTCCATCGACTTCCACTGCTTTTCCTTCTGGTCATCGTAGGTCGGATGCTGTGCAAATGCGGACAGGGAAAGATAAAGTAACCCAGCCGTGATGAATAGAAATTTTCTCATATACTGTTCCATTTGTTAATTACTCCATCTGCTATTTTGTCCGTCACCTCACTGTTGAGGATGTCCCAAATATAATCGTATCTGACTCCGCCGACGGTAATGATGCTACACCAGACGTTAGCACCATCGATGATACCTCTCATGTTTTCTATGGAAGTCTTCAACTCCATGATAAGGTGAAGTTTCTCGTCCATCGAGGCCTTCATTACATTGACACCGCTGGCGGCAAGCGATGCATAAAGGGTTTTGATGTTTTTGATTTCTCTTGCACAAGCCATATTCGCTTCTGTATAGTACCATGCCACCATCGGCTTCTTGAAGGTATATTGAAAAGTGGAGCGTGTAAACTGTGAGTACTCCTGTATCAAGCGATACATGCTGTTGACTGTCGAACCCAATGCGCTGGCTAAGATGACGTAGGAATAGCCATTATTCAATTTGCTGTCCAAGGTCGTTCTGACATCATTGAACTTGGTAGCACCCTTTGTGATGATGCTCTGTTCTCCAAAACTCGTTGCCACCTTTGCCAAGGCCTTGTCCTCTTCACCCTTGATGAGTTTATGGAGACTGATAAGGGCTTCAATGGTTAGCGGATCCCTCGGCGTCGGTATAACATCGGCAAAGATGGGAGCTGCTACCATGAAGCACCATAACAACATCCCATATCTTTTTATATTCCATTCCTTTTTCATAAGCCAAACATTTTTAGACATCCAAGTCGTTCCAATTATCAATCAACCCGTCAACGGAGTTTTGAGCCGTGATATAGGCAGCCCACGACTCCACGTCAATGGCCATGAGCACATCCCCCCAGTTGTTACCGAACTGGCACATCATCACCATAACCTCCAGCTTATAGTGGATTTCAAGCAGACGACTGTAGATCTTGTTGGCCATCGTCAGCCGCTCATAGCGGTTGAGCAGGTTATATCCGTCGTCCTTGCCGTCATCTTTGGCCGTGCCCAAAGGATTGCGTACCTTGCCGTTGTTTACAATATCCACAAAGTCGTGTACCAGTCCTTGCGTCTCGGACACGAGATTGGTCATCTCATTGAGGCATACCACATAGTTCTTGCCCGGTGACTTGCCGAGCTGTTTCAGCACGATGGGCACATCTTTGAAGATGCTGGCTGTGAGCGAGACGATTTCACCGTAGTATCTGCTTTCTTCCCCAAAACCAGTGATGTTCTGCATGGAGAGTTGGTAGAGTTCCTTGATGCTTGCCATCGTAGCGGTATATTTCATCAGCTTCTCTTGCTTGGTATTGATGGAATCCAGACGCCCGTTGTGCCTGTCCTCTATGAGTTTCTGCGAAGCAGCATTGGACATAACGGCGGCCGTGGTTTTCTTATCTATCACCACTCGCCATCCAGCCCGAATGTTCAGCGAGGCAAGGAGCATCGCCAGAACGAAAATTAACCTTAACTTTTCCATAAGCTCATAATGTTTTGATGTTCGTTGACATGCCGCGCGAAATCGAGATATTTGCTTATCCCTGCCTTTCTGCGGTCTTTCTCTATCTCTGTGATGGCACGTTGGATGTTACCACCATAATGCTTCGTGTAAATCTTGAGGGCTTCCTTTTCCGCCCGTTCCGTGGTGTAGGCCCAGTAACATTCAGGCGGTTCTTCCACACCATACACATCCGATACCTGTCCACGGCAAATCCATACCTCCTTGAAGTAATTCCGGCCCTCGTGGTTGTTAAGGCTGTTGATGGTGAAGATCAGCTGTCGTTGAACCGCAGTCAGTCCGAGGATAGCCGCAATGTCATCGTACCGATCCTTGAATTTGGCCTGGTCAAGCAGAATTTTCACGTCGCTGTTGTTGATGATAGCCTCCTTAACAATGGGAGAATCAATCACGTCGTTCAGTTCCTGTGTCACTACTCCAGCGATGCCGTGGAACTTACGCACCGTCTTGTAGAGATACTTGATAAATTCTGCCATCGTAGGCGAGGCGATAGCTTTCCATGCCTCTTCGATGATGAGAGCTTTTCGGCCTTTCTTGATACGCATCTTCTGGAGAAACACATCCATGATGATGAGCACCACGATAGGGAACAGCACAGGGTCATCTTTGATTTTGTCAATCTCGAAGACAATAAACCGTTCATCGAAGAGTGACTGTTCCAGATCGTTGTTCAGCGTGCACTCCAGCTCGCCACCACGGTAGAACTGTTCGAGAATAGCAGCAAAGTTGTCAATGTCGAAGGCTATCTTCTTTTCGGTCATCAGCTGTGGAATACGTTCCAGCGCATATTCATAGAAAGTGTTGAAGGACAGCTTCCTGACCGTCATCTTACGTCTGCGCTGCTCCATCTTCTCGATTTTCTGTTCGATGCGCATGAGGTAGCTGCCTTCGATAACCTCAGCCATGAGGCGCATGAGTTGACGGTTGGCAGCCACCTTCTCACCCTCCGTCGCAGCCTGGTCATTGACCAGAGCATGCAGCTTTTCTACCTGGCGCTTTGCCTTGATGTGATGCGCAACCTCGGCTTCAGAAAAGATGGTATCTCTGCTTTCTGCATTTACACTTGCAGAAGTGTTTCCCTGATATCCCTCAAAATCTTGATAGTAGCTATGCTCCACCTTCTCACCATACTTCTCATACTCACCGTTCTTTTTATCCTCCAGCAAGAGCCGGTGGCGCAACCTATCTTTTTCTTCTGCGGAAAAACCACGGAAGGGGTGGAAGAAAGCGTCATAATACTCCACGATGACCTGATTGATGATAGCATCTTCAATCTTTGAAGGCATCTCGCTTCCCTTGAAGATGAGGAAGATAAGCGATTTGAGAAAGTTCTTCTTCTCCCCGAAGTTCTGTCGGTATTCCGTCTTCGTAATCTTAAACGGATTCATGGAGATGGGATGCTCTTTGGAGTACGTGATATAGGTGCCACCGAAGTAGCTGCATATACCCTCGTAGCTATCTCCAGTATCTACCATCACCACATCCGTATTCTGCTCCAGAAGCTGGCGCACCACACTATTCATGTGGAAGCTCTTACCGCTGCCACTGGGTCCGATACAGAAGAAATTAGCATTGTCAGTGTATTTGTGTACTCCCTCCTTGCCGGTAATGTCTATCGCCACAGGCAGTCCCTGCCTGTCTGTATAGTAGGTTTTGAGCGGCGTATCCTCAGAATGTTTCAGATGCTCCTTAAAGCATAGGCAGAGCGCTGCGTCCGACAGCGTAAGAAAAAGGTCGTAATCAGGATTGAAGGCATAGCTATTGCCAGGAAAGCTGCACGTGAAGAGCTCCAGCTGGTTATAAGCCGAGCGAGAGGGCATGATGGCACAGTCGTAGAGTTTCGTCTCGATGTACGATGTAACTGGCGTTATCTTGTCGTGCGGACAACTGACGAGGATATTGAAATTGGTATAAACCATCAGCTTGCTATCCACAGCCAGCGTGTCCAACAGCCGTTCTATATCTTCTTTGGCGATGTGGTTGGATGGATCGGGCATGGAGCCGTGGCGCTTTGCCTTGCTTTGCAGCTTGCGCATAAGTCTGCGCTGGGCAGGTATTTGTATGACCTGATTGTAGATGACGCAGTCAGTATAAGGTATCTCCGTCAGGAAAGAGAAGAGGTCAGTGGCAATGTAGGTGCCGTTGATGTTGACCGAAAGGAACGGCCTCACGAAGTTGGGCATATTGATTTCATCTATATCCACCAAGGGAAAAGACTTTACCGTCCGGTCGCCTATCTTCAGGTTCTCGTCAGAACATTTGAAATTGGTCATGGAGAATGGACCCTGCTTGAACTGGAATGCCATAAAGCGGTGAAGATACTCGTCTATCTCCGACTTGCTCAGCTTGCGGTGGGCGATACCTTTCTCTTGCAGAATGTCAGCTACCTTGGCTACTTTGACATGGAAGTCCTCCCATCGTTTGGCGTCGTATTTCACGAAGGCATTGTGCGCACACTCCTGCGTAACGATGAGGAAGGTGCGTATGTCGGTATATTCCCGTCCCTCGAAGTAGTTGAAGTAGCTTTCGGTCAGGAACTCCTGTTCTCCCTCCGGCTCATGGTGATACTCCTGCTTGCAGAAGATATCCTGTTTTTGTAGGGCATACCCCTCACCAAGCGTCTTTATAATGTTGGCCAGTACGTCCTGGAAGAGGCAATATAGGTCAGCATCGGTACAATATTGCTGCACGGGATTCTCAATTTCGAAGAGTACGGACGGATTCCCCTTCTGGGACCAGAGCACCGTATTGAGCAGTTTCCCGTCCTTATCCCTGATGTCTTGCAACTGGGAGAAAAGTTTATCGAAAGGTTTTCTTTGCTGTGCCATAACCGTTAGTGTTTGAAAATCCCATGATAGATGTAAATACCCTTATACCGATGCTTGGCGTGAAGCCCATTTCGCTGCCGTATGTAGATGGTGCCCAGTCCGACAAGGGCAAGAACAATCATGGCAATAAAGCCAGCCAGCTTGCCCAGGATGATGGAAAAAAGGATGAAACCGAGAAAGGATACACCTATGGCAATGGCGGCAAAGGTTAGGAAGCGCCCTCTGATGCCCATGAACTCCAACGGTTTCTGTATGCCTTTGTATATAGGAAAGAAATCTTCCATAAAACTTTGAAATTTGGTAGGAGCCAGACGCATGGTTGCAGGTCTGCCTCCCACCGATTGATTACTTGAAGAAAAGCGGAAGAGCTTCCGACATGGCGATGAAAGCCACACAGCCACCGATGGTGAGCATGATAGTCTTTTTCACGTCCTGGTCGCCGTTCTGCATCTTGAAATACACATTGAACGCTCCTACTAACACGATGACGGCTGCGATGGCCTTCATCAGGTTGGAAACAGGGGTCTGGTACGAAGAGATTTCCGTGGTAGCTTTGGAAAATCCGCCAGCACCCTTGCTGTTGGCCAGCATTGTTCCAGTACTCATGGCGAACATTCCCACGCTTACTGCTAATTTCAAAGACTGACACTTCGCGAAACTCCAAGCACGTCCCACGCATTTTACTGCTTGTTTTCTCAATTGTGACATAATTGAATGGATTAAATTTTAAATTCAATTCCATGTTAAAGCCGAAAGTCAAACAAGTTAAAGTGCTAGGTCTGAAATATTAAAGATAAAAAGTTGGTATGTTTTATGGAGAAATGTCCCCTCTTTCGGGATCAAACTCCTTCCATTTGGCAAGCAAGCTGCCCAGTTCGCTGTTCTCACCGTCTTTCGACAGGTCTTCCACCTTGACCAGCAGGTTGTTTACTTCTATACCGCCGGTCATCAAGAGTTCTGCTGTCTGCTTTCGTTTCAGGGCAGCAGTCTTCTGTTTATTGATGATGGGGCGAGTGATAAGGATAGGCGTAAATTCCCTTACTTCATCGGAGATGTCAATGGCTTCCTCCTGTACCTTATCGTCTTCGCTGGCAGCACGCTTTCTGCCTGCCAGCAGGTCGTAGGCCACCGTACCCAAGTAATAGCAGAGGTAGCAAGCCACAATAAAACCAAGGAATATTTGAAAACTCATACGCAAAAGGCATTATGTGAACGATGGGCATTGAACCGACATGGCAAGATAGGCACTCATTGGCTGAAATTGCAATCCCAGCTTCTGCCCATTGCTCTCACGGATTGGTCTGCGCTTCAGCTGTTCATTATAATATAAGGTGTTATGGCCAGGAATGGTCAGATAGCCATACGATTTCAGGATGCTCTTCAAGACTACACGTTTCTTGTTGCCCACCACCTTGATGTTTGTTTTTTGTGGTAGTCCGAACAACACGCGGGCCTTCTCCCGTTTGATGATGCTCTTCCTGCTGCGCGACCGTATCTGTCGGGGTTCGTCTGCCGTTCTTTCAAGGTGGTACTTCTTAACGATTCGTGAAACCGACCTAGTAGATATACCTGTAAACTGTGCTATCTCACTATGAGAGTGATTGTTATATAACCGCCTGACCGTGTCAGCCGCCGCCATCGCCTTGGTGACAGGACGTTTACGCAAGCCCAACTCATGCAACTTCCGCCGTAGGCAGCTCAGAGAAATACCCAAATGTCCAGCTAAAGCGGTATTGTTCATCTCCTTGTGGTGGTCGATAAGGAAATCCACCATTGATACGGTCCAGATAATATTTTGCCTATACATGACTTTGAAGGTTATTGACAATATAATCGTTACTGCGTAGAAACTCTTTGAGGTAGCCACTGTTGGTGCCGATAAAGGCACGGAGGGCGGCATTGATGATGTCGGTAACCGACATGTTGTTGATATTGCAGAGCTTCAGCAGCTCCACCACCTCGTTGTCTATCTCGTAGTTCTTGCGGTCGTACTTCTTGACACGGTAGCCGTATTGTTGTGCATACTGCTGGAAAAGCTGCCAACTGTCATCAGACTTGTGGATGTTGGGCTGCACTGTTTTGGGTGCAGTTTGCGAGGGTTGTGGAACAGATGGTCCTTTCACCTCATTAAACACCCCGTCTATATCGGGCAGGTTGAGCAGGTCGTTGGTAGGCAGCGTCTGCGAATGGGAAATGTCTACTTTCATTTTGTCTGCTCTTTAGGTTTGAATATCTGTTGATATATAAAGTCGAAGGTAGGTGATACGATGTCCTTTTGTAGTCCCATCAGTTCGATGGTGTTGTATCGTTGCATGTCCGCCTTGACTTCTATGCGTGGCGTAACCAGACCGAAGTGGCGTAGCTTTTCCTCCGTTTTATCCCATAGCTCCAGTTCCGCTTTCTTGCCATACCGTTTGTCCCATTTATTAACCACGAAGACGAACTGGCACTTCATGATGGGCAGCATACGTTGGAGTTTGGCGATGAAGCCGATGAAAGTAGCGGTGGAATTGATGGAAGTTGCCTCGAACTGATAGGGGCATACGATGTAATGACTGAGGGCAAAGATAGGTACCAATCCCTGTTGCGACAGGTTGCCGGGTGTGTCCATCAGCACGATGCCTTTGTAACCCTCGCGCAGACTGGTAAGAAACTCCCTGACGCTATTGGTGTCTTTGATGTCGAAAGGCTGTACGGTATAAGGCAAACGTACCCCTCTATATTTCTCTACATCCTCCTTTCGTTTGGAGTAAATGGTCTGCTGTCGGTCAAAATCTACAACGAGTACGCTTTCTCCCTTTGCCGCCAGGTAATCGGCGAACATGGTGCAGAGCGTAGTCTTACCGACACCGCCCTTCTGATTGGCAAAGGTGATCATGATGTTGTCTCTCATTGTCGAATTTGTTATTAGTTGTGTGATAATAACAAACTCCTTTTTGGTAGGCCGGTTATCAAATGGAGTTGGGCCCCAGTAGCATTATTTCGAGAAATAGGTATCTTGCGAATTAGATAAATGAGGAAGATGCTAAATCGTGAAATCATTGGCAAAGATAAAAAATGGAAATGAAATTTGCAAGAGGCTATTAACTCGTCAGCAAGCACGATAATGCCGATATTCTGGTGATGGTTTCAAGCCATAATAATATTTATAGAAAGGTAGTGATAGTACGCACAACTTATTGGGAATATGGATTTTAGGCTGCAATCCTTTTTCTTTAACGTAGTTTAACTACAGGAGATGAAGATATCCGTAAAGCCCTGCTATGTTTCTGGCTGTTAACGATATCATGGGATAACAACAAAAACATTCTTCTTGTACTTTATAAAAGATGTGGAAAAGTTAAATATGTATATAGTGAACAATAACACCATTAAAAATTACCACATTTGGGAATTTTTTCTTATCTTTGCAGCATAAAGGCTAAGATACATTTCACCGCATGAATATAATCTTCAAGGAAGAAGCCTTATCTGATCTGTATGAAACAGGCAAAACCAAAGACAAGAAATACAAACAGATATGCAAGAATAAACGTTTGGTAGATGGCTACATCCGGGCAGTAGGAATCATTTATGATGTAGAGTGTACAGACGAACTAAAGAATTTCAGCTTCTTACACTACGAGAAATTGAGATATCAGCAGAAAGAGCCTCTAAGCTCTGTTCGACTTGTAAACGGTTTGGTAGAACGCCTGTTGTTCAAGGAGACACAGGATGGCATCGAAGTAGAACTAATTGAAATTGATAGTACACATTATGGCAACAAGAAGTAACAGATTGGTTCCTGTTAGGGCAATCCACCCAGGAGAAATCTTGCGTGAAGAGTTGCGGGAACGTGGTATCAAGCAAAAGGACTTTGCAAAGCAGATAGGTATGCAAGCTACCCATCTGAGTGAGTTTATTCGTGGCAAACGCAATCTGAACGACGATCTGGCCATGAAGCTGGAAAACCATTTAGGGATTCCCTATAAAACCTGGATGAGCTTGCACAATGGTTATATGTATGACAGCAAAGCTGTCAGCAAGAAACAATCGGAAGAACAAAATGCACGTTCGTTTGAGGACGCATGTGCTCGTGTGTTCAATCTTAAACTTCTTTATAAGAAATTGAATTTAGCAGTTCTTCCCCTCCTTGAACGGGTGAAAGAAATAAAATCGCTTTTCTCCTTTGACCTGCTATCATCTGCAGAGATGAGTAAGCAAGTAGCAGGATTATATAAGCACAGCGACAAGGTTCAGATTGACGAAAAGAATATGCAGACTTGGCTTCTGCTGAGTTGGTTGGCAACTTCACGTGAAAAAGTAGAAAGGACTTATGTACATGGCAATGGAATAAAGGCCGCCGATACAATCGCGAAATTGTCTAATGAGCGGAAACTTACAGCCAAGGCTATCAAGGATTGTCTTTATCAAAACGGTATAGGTTATGTTGTAGTGGAAAAGTTGGATAAAACCCCTGTTGATGCTTTCTCTACTTATGTAAACCAACATCCTATAGTGACGGTTACCTATCGGTATAATGATATTGATAAATTAGCATTTGATGTTCTTCATGAATTGTGTCATATCGAAAAGCACTTCTCAGAAGAGCACACATCGTTCATCTCTATCGAAGGAACTATCTACTCAAAAGATCCAAGGGAAAAAGAGGCGAACGACTTTGCTAAAGAGCATTTAATTCCATGTGAAGTTTGGAATAAAATTCTTTCAGGTAAAAGCAGTAGTCTATCGCCGCATATTGTAGTGAAGGCTATTGCAAAAGAAGCTGAAAAGTATGGAATCAGTCCGACTATAGCAGTTTCAAGGTATAAACATGATACCAACTGGTATCAGACCTCGGCTTACAAGTCATCTAAAATTCATTGATAGAACATGAGCTGGGCGACTTGCCCGGCTCTTCTTGGTTTATGGGCTTACAAGTCTACCGTTTCAGGCTTCGTTCGTCATCAACCTCATAGCTATTTTTACTACCCACTTCCCATTCGGCATTACGGTCGGAAACCGATGTCTGATGCAAAAGGACGTTACCCAGAATATTATTAGAATGGCGGGAACTTTGGGCCGGCATAGGTTGGAGCACTTGCAGAGCTGGGAGCAAGGCTTTGAAGTTAATACCTTCTGAAGCCAAGTTAAAAATGCACTTGTGCGAGAAATCGACACAATAGTATTCGTCACCTTGTCTGAAAATGGCAAGATGATTTTCTTTTAATGCTGCCCACAAGTCTTGCTTCTCGGTTGATGCAGCCAGATTGTTCAGCACTTCTACGGCAAAGCCATTGTTGGGTTTGCTGTGAGGATCTATATAAATAAGGTAGGGATTTTCAATCTTCCAGATACGACAGAGTATATCACGCTCCACCTCGTTGGTGGGGCAAAAGGCCTGGACACAGTGCAACATAAAGTTGAATTTCAATACCTTTTGCACACTATCGCTCAGGGCGACCTCCCTGCCATTGAGCAGCCTGAAACGGCCTTTGGAAATGCGAGTACCATACTGTCGCCATAACATTCTGTTGAGTTCATAAGCAATCATCCGGGGATTATCCTCCAGCATGGCATCCACGTAGAGCTCTACCTTATTGATTCGTTCCTTTTCGCTCATGAAGTGTTGCAGTTGTTTGATAGAGAGCACACTGCCACCTTTATACACCGCTTGTTTGTAGCGATCCACTATCATGTAACCGTATGGTTTGTCCTTTGAACCAAAGAAGACGAGCGATACACCAAACTTCTTTTGCAAGATGTCTGACAGTTCACTGCGGCTGGCAACCATGTTGCGATACTTTTTCATAATAGCCCCCAGTTGCCTACGACGTTTGTAGGTTTTCTTTTCATCAATAACAGAGAATTTTGCGGTCAAATCTTCCATTCCTATTTTTGTTCGTACCCGTCCGCCACGTGCAATTTCGAGGTTGCCGTCACGCTCGAAACATTCATAGCCGGATGCCTCCATGATGGCTTTGAATTGTGTAAGCGAATTGAAATTGTAACCAAGGGCCTCCTTCAAAAACAAACCAGCGCGCAATTCCTCATCTTCGCCAACAATTTTGTTGATGGCCTCCTGCGAGCGGATGCGCTCGTGACTGTGGTCTATTTTCTGGCCATTGGGATTCACCCGGCTGGTGATGATGTGCAGGTGATTGTTGTCGGTGTCATTGTGCGCATAGATAAGAAGCGGCTGCCCCTCATCATCATAGTCCATTTCGTGAAGATACTGGTGGGCAATATCCAAAAGTTGCTCTTGAGAATATTCATGTCCCCGGCAGGAGATGGCCACATGGAACTGAGCCTTGCGGATATGCTCGTTTCTTGCCGAATAATCAATCAGGTATTGTTGCAGCTGTTCGGGAGTGTAGCCATCAGCAGCTCCCACATAACCGAAGTTCTTCATCTCAAGGAGTACTGCCTGGCCTTTGGCAACTTTTCGCTCGTTGTACTTGACGGCATGGAAATTTATGCTGGAGGGAAGTATGGTTGCTATCATCGTTTTCTTGTGTTTTTGCGTTATCGTGAGAAGATGGAAACGGTAAATCGGTATTTACCGATGACGGCTTTCCGCTTTATCGTGTTAATCGTTTGACTATTTGATGCTGTTCCTGTTTTACCGCTGTTAAGAGCTTTTGCAGCTCCATGATTTGAGGGTAAAGCACTTTCTCAAAATAGGGAAGTGTCAGCTCATTGGCTATCGCCAGTTCGTTGGCACGCTTGACCACCTGGTTGAAGTTGCCGCCCATCCATGCCAAGTCCTGCTGATACTTTTTGTAAAGAGCCGTCATCTCGTTGAGCGCAGCTATCTTCCGCTTTGTTCCCGTGTCGTCAAATTGTTTGATGGCATCCCATATCATACTGCTGACCGTCTTGTAGTTGGCCGCTTTCTGCTTAATCAGTTCGGCATCCTGTGCTGAAATCCTTATCCAGAGTCTTTTCGTTTTCCGTTCCATATTCTTCTGATTATATTCTGAGTTGCGAAGAATCATCCCCAACTTGACAGAGTTGGCAAGTCACTTTTGTCCGCACAAAAGTACAACTTGCTACCCAAACTCCGTAAGGGAAATGTAGTCCCGCCACCTGCTTGTCTGTAATAAAGTTAGCAAGAAATGATGAGTTGCAATGCCCCTCGTCCTTTTTTCAATAAAAGAGTTTTCGTGAAATTGGGATATCGAAATCCCGATTTGTCGATATTGGGATAAACCGAAGTCACGAGTCCGCTGCTTCGAGAAAAGACGAAAATCCGATGCCGTGAAATAGTGACATTACGAGAATGTATAACCACAAAAAACTACTGATTATCAATAATTTAGATGGCTTTTTTCTTGCTTTTATCAGTTATTTTTCGTACCTTTAGTAAGACTAATAATGTTTTAAGATGCAAGTGTTTCTCTTCGTATATATCATTGTCAGGGCCATCTTCCAGCTGTTAGGTTGGATGATTAAAGCCTTTTTGTATGTCTTGTGGATGATTTTTGGTGGCATCGCTTACCTGGTGAATTATCTGATAGAACGCAAAACATAAAGCCATGCCTCGAAGGGGAGGTATGGCTCTATGTGGGTGTGAGATTTATTCATCATTCATCTGATTGCCTTCTGGAGGTTTACCGCATGTCGCTCGATGGTCGATTTCAGCACCTTCGCATAAATCTGCGTGGTCCGGATGTTCTGATGCCCCAACATGCGTGCGACGTTCTCTATGGGCACGTCGTGGGCAAGAGCCAGCGTCGCAAACGAGTGGCGGGCAATGTGGAAGGTCAAGTTCTTGTTGAGCTTCATGGCTGCCTGGATGAGATGCAGGTAGTCGTTTGCCTTTTGATTGGATATTCTCGGCAACTTGAAATCATACTTTTTGAGTACCTCCATTGCCGGTTTGAGAATGGGAGTGAAGAATTTAGAGCCAGTCTTTAATCTGCTTCCATCAATATAATACAATGTTCCCTTCAGTTCCGTCATCGTATCAAATCTAAATGGTTGAACATCACAATATGCCAAACCAGTATAGGCGGCGAACACAAACAAATCTCTGACCTTATCCAGTTTCCCCTCCAGTTTTATTGTTCGGATTTTTTTCAATTCTGTTTCAGAAAGCGGCTCACGTTCTTTAAATTTGCCTCGCTTAAATTTAACCAAGTCGTAAGGATCAACGTCTATAACATTTTCTATAGCAAGCCTCTTTGTATAGATACGAAAATTCTTGTGATAGTTATTGATTGCAACATCAGAGCGGGTGCCATCTCTAAGCCATTGGTCAAAGGCTACCAAATTTTCCCGCGTTAAGTCCTTTGTGGTTTTTATCTGACCAAAACGCCTGATAGCTTCCAATGTGCAAATCTTGTGTTTGCGTGTACCCTCACGTATGTTTTCTTGCTTAATGGATTGTTCCATATACAGCAAGAAATTTACCGAGCCTTTACTTTTGGCAAATGGATTGTCTTCTGTTTCGTAATAATAGGAGTCAAACTTCTCAACGGATAGCGTATCGTCAAGAACACTCATTGCAGCCAAAATCTGCTCACATCTTTTCTTGATAGCACATACCTTAGGAGAACTTATGAAAGTCTCCAGTTCATCAGGAGCTACATCACCAAGAGAAATATATTTTCTCTCGGTTCTACTGATATAGACACGGACCTCAACTTTTCCTTTGCCGCGTTTGTCGGCTACCTTTTTTCGGTCAAAGATGACCACAACTTCCTGTTTTGCCATATTAGCATCATTTTTGTGGAGAAGGGAGGTTGGTGGAAAAAGTGGTAACACATTGTGTATTCTGGTAACACAAATTGGTAACACATTTTATTCCCGAGAGCTCCTTTTTGCTCTCATTACTTCCCATTTCCACGGGGTTTAACATTAAGTATAAACACCTCTAAATGTGCTAATTAGCTTACAAGTGGCTCATTCTAAACGCAAAAGAGGATTTTGTTTCCAAAATCCTCTTTTTACCTGTTTGTGATTCCGTTGGGGTTCGAACCCAAGACCCACAGCTTAGAAGGCTGTTGCTCTAATCCAACTGAGCTACGGAACCATCAAATCGGCTGCAAATTTACTGCTTTTATTCTTTTTAGCCAAATAAATCAGTGGCTTTTTATTTACTTGAACTTTTCCAAGAATGAATCTGCCTGTTGATTACCCAGTTCTTTTGCTTTTTGAATATTCTTGATTCCCTCTTCTTTTTGTTTGTTTTGGCATTGCGCAGAACCCAAAATGAGATATGCTTCGGCAAAGTCCGGCTTTAGTTTGATAGCCTGCTTTGCGGCATCGATGGCTGCATCCAATTTATTTACTCGCAAAAGCAAACTCCCAGCCTCAGCACAATATATCGGTTCTTTGGGATCGAGTCGTGACGCGATAAGGATATCTTGCAAGGCTTGCTTCCATAATTTACCTTTTGCCTCGCATTGCTCACGCATATAATAAAATTCTGGTCCAAGCTGGCCCCTATAAAAATACTCATAGGTATAATAATCCTTCATGGCTAGTCTGTAATCTCCCATCTTGTCCAACTGTTTTGCACGTGCAAGGAAATAGGGTGCTGCCGTCTTGACGTACGGTGTGTCGCAAAGTTCGATGCTTTGATTGAGCAAACCCAGAATTTCCTTGTCGTCACTCTTCAATTGCTGCTTGCATTGCGCCATCTCAAGGTAGATCTCTGGATTCTTAAGGGGAGTAGTTGTCAGCGCCTCAAACTCCTTATAGGCCTTTTCATAGTCTCCCTTCGAATAGATAATTTGCGCCTGAAGGTGTCTATACTGTGGCTCTGCCTTAATCTTATAAGCCTTTTCCGCCTCACTCATGGCTTTATCAAGAGTCCATCCAAGGCTCTTTAGTTGAGGATCAATGGACGGATTGACCATACAAATATATATGGTTCGAGCATAATTGTAATGTGCCTCATCTTTGGCCTGTGCTTTAGCTATGGCATCCCTCAATGTTTTATCAGCATTCGCAAAATCATTCTTGGTTATCAGCAAGTTGGCATTTGCCAAATACCCGTCATTGAGTGTTGGGAACTTGCCCAAAAACTCTTTAATCGCACCATCCCTATAACTTTCAGACTTGTCGGCTGACAGCATGAGGGCTATCGTGGCTTCTTCCACACTGGCTGGTAGAGCCACTCTTATAGCACATTCACGAAGCGTGAGGTCGTTCTGCGAGAGTCCAGAGATCACAAAATCACGCGCAAAGGCTGCATCTGTTGCACTTTTGATGCTATTATTCGAAGAATAAAGTCCAATCACTTGCCCTTTGTCATTAGCCACAATTGCTCCGTTTAGTTTTTCATCTACATCAGTTGTAAGCACACTGTAATTGTATTTATCCATGAACTTTTCAACCTTCGTCACTGTTGCTTTCGCTGGCTGATTGCTTTTGGACGTTGTGACAATCCATGCATTGGAGTTAGCAGTGACATTGGTCGCCAAAGCAGCCGGCGTCGTTGATGACTGGATTTGGAACTTAACGATGTCGTAGATACCATTCGCTCCCATTAGCGCCTCAACATTGTGTTTCTGCCCTTTGTTGTCGATGACCACCGCACGACTTGCACCAATAAATGGTTTCCACGGGCTTACACAAACTCCGTCAGCGGAAATGAAAAAACCATTGGAACTTGACAGTATAGAGCCGTCTTCCTTGAAAGTCGTTAACGTAAAGGTTGCATCTGCCAACTTCTTGATTGCCGATGGCTGTGCAAAAGTTGAGACTGTGACAACAAATGATATAAGGACGAGGATGGTTCTTAGGCTATTTTTCATATCTTGATTTATTATTCGTTTCATGTGTGTTATTTTGTTAATGCAAATTTATCCCTTTTTATTGGTTACATTAAACCTTGAGAAGTTCTTTTGCATTCTGAAGGGCAGCCTCGGTGATGTCTGTTCCAGACAACATCTGGGCAATCTCGGTTACCCGTTCTTCTTGAGACAGCTCACGTAGATGACTGGTGGTTTCCTTGTCGGTATCCCTTTTCTCAACTTTGTAATGCGACGATCCGAGCGCGGCTATCTGTGGTAGATGCGTTATTGAAATAACCTGTCGCTCATGGTTACCCATCTCCTGCATAGTAAATGCCATTTGCTGAGCGATCTTTCCGCTAACGCCAGTATCAATCTCGTCAAAAATTATGGTCGGGAGTTTAACGGCCCCACTTATCATAGCTTTGAGAGACAGCATGACACGTGCAATCTCACCACCAGAGGCCACTTGCGCAATGGGTTGCAACGGATTGCTCTTATTGGCAGAGAAGAGGAAATTCACTTTGTCTGTACCATTGCTACTTAACGGTTTATCCGTAATGTCAATCTTGAACTGGATGTTGGGAATGCCCATAGGAATGAGCTTTTTCTTCATCTCCTCTTCCACTTTCTTGGCAGATTTGATTCTTGCTAATGTCAGGGACTTTGCAAGTTTCACGCACTTCTCATACTTAACTGCAACTCCCTGTTCAAGGGCTTTTAGATCATCGGCACTGTTGTCAATACTGTAAAGTTGTTGCTGCAAGTCGTCCTTTATATCAAGTAGTTCCTCAACAGATTCAACGTGAAACTTCTGTTCAAGATGATAAATCTTGTCCAATTGCTGATTGATTTGGTCGAGTTGATTCGGGTCGAACTCAATGTTCTCTTTATCAGAGCCTATCTCGTTGCCGATGTCCTTCAACTCAATGTAGGCGGAAGTTAACCTTTCAGCCAGTTCTTTGTTCTTAGGGAACACCGAGACGATGCCTTGGATAGCTTCGGAGGCTTTCTTCAGCGTATTGACGACACCAGTTTCTTCGTCATTCAGCGCATAGTCGGCCTGATATAACGCACCTTTTATCTCTTCTGCATGAGATAATGTCTTGCTCTCGCTCTCCAACTCTTCTTGTTGTCCTTTCTGAAGATTGGCATTCTCTAACTCCTCAAATTGAAAACGAAGAAACTCTTCGTTGTCAGCTCTTTCAGATATTTTTTTCTTGAGAAGCTCTAATTCCTTCTGAGCTTCCCGATAGGAATGATAGTGTTCTTTATACTTGTTGAGTTCGTTAGTGTTTTGAGCTATTATATCAATGACATTCAGTTGAAAGTCCTCTTTCTGAAGAAGCAAATTCTGGTGTTGTGAGTGAATATCCACTAACTGTTCGCCAATTATTTTCATCAATGTCAGGGACACTGGTGTATCGTTTATAAATGCCCTTGATTTGCCATTATCCGTAAGTTCTCGGCGAATAATTGTCTCCGTTGGATCAAAATCGATGCTATTATCGGTAAAGAATGTCTCAAGATCATATTTCTCTATATCGAATGTTGCCTCTATGACACATTTTTTCTCACCTTGCTTGATTTGCTTGCTGTCCGCCCTATTGCCCAACAGTAGCCCAATAGCCCCAAGTATTATACTTTTACCAGCTCCAGTCTCACCGCTGATGACTGAAAAGCCAGGATGGAAGTCAATATCCAATTGTTCTATTAAGGTGAAGTTCTTAATATAAAGATGCTTTAGCATGTTTTCTTATTGTTTTATCTTATTCCAGAATGCATTTTGGCTGGCATTTATGTTGAAAAGAATTTCATAAACCGACTCTTTCTCCTTCTGTGTCCCCTTTCCAGCATAGATGTTTGTCAATTCATCTTTCTTGTAATCCGTCCAAATCTGTGGCAAAAGACTCATCGGTCGGTCAGCGTGCGCTTTCTTCAGGTCATTTTCTATCGCTGTGGTGATATTGGTTCTGCCACGTTCAACGCTGTTTGCCATCTCATCAAGTCCCGTTCTGTAATAATCATACTGCAACTGTCGGAACGGCTTCATAGCCCCGTCAAGATAATCATTGATGATTGCGAACCTATTCCGTGAGTTTTCAAAAGCCTTCCATCCAGTAAAATTTAGATTCTGTGCATTGTTGGCAAGGTTCATACACCGCTGTAGGATATCCTCGCCACCCATCGGTGAAAAAGAATCAAGGTCAAGTCCAATGATGAGATAGGCATAATAGGCAAAAAGCGCTGTCAACTGATTGTCAATGTTCTCCTCGTTGAAGTCAATCTGGTCGAACTGGGCAAATTTAAAGTTGAAATCACCGTCCTGATTATTATATAAGGTGGTGGTGTAGGCAGAGTTGTACACTGGTCTGTTGGCTTGAACCAGTGCCGTACATGTGAAAGTGTTCGTGCTTGGGTCGTATTGCGTGACGGTGATGTTAAAGTTGCAGACGATTCGCTCGTTTTTCTGAAACTTCAAGTTGGTCCATTGTTTCTCATTTACGAACTGCTCCAACGTCTGCTGGAGGTTTTCAAAGACCGAGGCATCAGTACCCTGTATCTGATTATGGTTGATATTTATCTTCGCCTGTAGCTCCTGTGCATTCGCAAAGTGACTAAAGAATAGAAGACAATTCATCAACAATATCACGAGCCACTTGTGATTTGTTCTTTTTCTCATAATCCTTTTTCCCTTTACTTGAAATGATCGTGATTTGATTCTCGTCCGATTGGAATGTTGTTCCCGGGATTTTGGTAGAATTCAGCACTATAAAGTCAGCGTTCTTCTTCTCCAATTTTGCCTTCGCATTCGTTTCCTCATTATTGGTTTCCAAGGCAAAGGCGACGAGGCGCTGACCTTTTTTCTTCTGTTTGCCTAAAGCTGCCGCGATGTCCTGTGTGGATTGAAGGTCAATATGTAAACCATTTTTTCCGCGTTTTATTTTATTTTCAGAGAAAGTTTGTGGCTTGAAATCTGCAACGGCAGCACAAAGTATGGCGGCATCTGAAGAAGGATAAGCCTCCATACATGTATCATACATCTGTTGGCAGCTCTCAACGTCAATTCTGTTGATTTTCTCTGAACATTCCAGATGTACTGGCCCCGCCACCAGCGTGACTTCAGCACCTCGGCGCCTGCATTCCTCAGCCAATGCGAAACCCATTTTGCCAGATGAATAGTTTCCTATAAAGCGCACTGGGTCAATCTTTTCATAGGTAGGGCCAGCCGTTATGAGTATCTTTTTCCCATTTAGGTCGTTAGATGTCTCCCTTTCATGATTGAAATAGGCTTCCAAAGCCTCCACAACCGCTTCAGGCTCTTCCATACGCCCTTTTCCCTCCAGTCCGCTGGCCAAGAATCCGTTCTTGGGCTCTATGATTGTGTTTCCTCGCTGTTGAAGTGTCCTAAGATTTTCCTGAGTGGACGGATGTCTGTACATGTCGAGATCCATTGCCGGGGCTATGAGAACAGGTGCTTTCATGGAAAGATAAGTCGTTACAAGCATATTGTCGGCAATGCCGTGGCACATCTTTCCAAGACTGGCAGCCGTGCATGGGGCTATCAACATGGCATCAGCCCATAATCCGAGGCCAACATGTGAATGCCAAGTGCCGTCGCGTTGCGAGAAAAAATCACTGATGACAGGCTTATGAGTCAGTGCAGAAAGCGTTATCGGAGTGATGAATTCTTTTCCGGCAGGTGTGATAACCACCTGCACCTCCGCACCTTTTTTTATGAGCTGGCGTATAATCAGGCAACTTTTATAGGCTGCGATTGACCCTGTGATACCAAGTACTATTTTCTTTCCGTTAAGCATATTCTATCTGTTGTTGAACTCTCGTAGGCGAATACGTGTCAAAACCTGCTTTGTATTGTAAGTAAAGTCGTTAGCAAGCATCCAACTGTAATAGCCGGGGTCCTTGCGGAGCACCTCAGCAACATCCCATCCCTTGTATTTCCCAAAATTAAAAACTTCGTGTCGGCGTGGTTTATTATTATCATCCATCAATACATTGCCGTCTTTATCCGTAACTTCCTTCCAAATAATGCGTCCGGCAAAATCAACAAAGTCATTCATCCGGGAGAACTCCGCCAGTTCTTCTATGTCGTTTTTCAAAATACGCTCGGGCTCTTCCTGATTCTCTGGCGAATACATGGCTATCTGCCCTTGGAGGACTCTCCACGTCGCCTCAGTGTCCTCGTCGGCTTTGTGTGCCTGAAAGTCGTCTTCCATCTTTCTACCACAATAGAATTCATAGGCGGCAGCAAGGTTTCGACGTTCCATTTTATGGAAAATGTTCTGGGCATCGATGAGACGGCATTTCGAAAAGTCGAAATCCACTCCCGCCCGCAGAAATTCTTCAGCCAGCATAGGAACATCGAAGCGATTGGAATTGAAGCCCGCAAAGTCGCAACCAGAGAAAATAGCCGACAGTTCCTTGGCTTTTTCCTTAAAGGTCGGCGCATTGGCGACATCGTCGTTTGAGATACCCGTCAATTCAACGACTTCCCGAGGAATTTCTTTCTCCGGGTTGATATAAAGATTGCACCGTTCTTCTTTACCATCGGTAAAGACTTTGATGAACGATAGCTGAATGATACGGTCCTTAACAAGATCAAGCCCTGTTGTTTCGAGGTCGAAAACAATCAAGGGCTTTGTGAGATTTAACAGCATTCTAAAATGTATTTATAGATTTTGAGCATGGAATGCCTCTCCATGCCCAATAACTTTTAGCTTAATCGTTAAGTAACATTGGCATGATAAGCATGAGAACATGCTCGGTCTCCGACTGGTCGCCTGGTATGACAACGCCTGCCCGTGACGGATCAGCCAATTGAATATTGACATCGTCACTCTGAAGATTGCTCAGTATTTCAAGCATACTGGAGCCCTTAAACCCTATGCTCATCGGATTGCCATTGTACTCACATGTAACACTTTCCTTTGCGCTTGTAGAGAAGTCGATATCCTCTGCGTTGAGGTCGAGTTTTCCGTTTGTGACATGGAAGCGAATGAGTTGTGAGGAATCACTTGCAAATGGCAACACGCGACGAATTGCGCCAATGAGCGACTTGCGGTCAATAGTGATTTGGTTAGGATTGTCCTCTGGAATGACACTGTTGTAGTTGGGATATTTTCCTTCGATAAGGCGACAGGTGAGACTTCCGTCGGTGTAGGAAATCTCTGCTGAACGACTATCGAAACGAATGACTACGTCGCTTTCGTCCTTTGCCAGAGTTCCTTTCAGCAAGTTAGCTGGTTTCTTGGGCAAAATGAATGAGGCTGGTACATCGTTCTTGATGGCAAAATTCTTGTTGCGCACCAGCTTATGTCCGTCGGTAGCCACAATTGCCAGCCAGTCGGTCGTCAGGTCAAAGAAAATACCGTTCATAACCGGACGTAACTCATCCTGGGCCGTTGCGAAAATAGATCGTGTGATATTATCTGCAAGGATACCTGAGCCGATGGTAATGCTCGTGGCATCACTGGCTATGGGCTGTGTCTTTGGATATTCTTCAGCATTGAGAATAGGGAAATTGTAGGAACCGTTCTGATAAGTGATATAAATTTTGAACTCTCCTAAGTTAACATCCACATTCAAGGGCTGTTCAGGAAGTTCCTTCACAGCATCCAAGATGGTATGGTTGTTTACCGCAAATGTGCCCTCACCCTCAGAGCCCTCAAGATTCAAGGTGGTTTGCATCACGTTCTCGCTATCAGAAGCAGTGATTGTGAGTTGACCATCGTGTACTTCAAAAAGGAAACATTCTAAAATTGGAAGAGTGTTCTTGCTGTTGATAACACGTGAAAGAGACAGCAATCTACTGCTCAAGGCAGTGCTTGAAATAGTAAATCTCATTAGTATCCTATGTATTTTAGTTATTAATCATCATTTGGTTTGACTGTTTTATCAGGAACAACCCTCGAAAGGTCTATTCTTGAATGTACAAAAATACAAAAAAGGCACGTGAAAAACAAAAATTAAGAATAAAAGTTTTTGTTTTTAGAACTATTTTAGTAATTTCGCAAATAAATAAGAAAACAAATATTTATCATTCTTCAAAATTATATGGAATTACAAGGAAGAGTTATCGCTGTATTGGAGGCACGTGAAGGAACCTCGGCACGTGGCCCATGGAAATCGCAAGAGTATGTAATTGAAACTCACGATCAATACCCACGCAAAATGGTATTTAACATATTCGGCGCAGACAAAATTGAGCAATTCGGAATCAAGGCTGGCGAGGAAATCATCGTCAACTTCGATATCGATGCCCACGAGTACAATGGCCGTTGGTTCAACAATATCCGGGCATGGAACATTCAACGTGTTGACGCTGCGGCTGCCCAAGCTGGTGCGCCTGTGAGTGCTGCTGCGCCACAAGCTCCCGAAGGTGGCAGTCAGGCTCCTTTCCCTCCTGCCAACGAGAGTTCGGCAGCTGACGATTTACCATTCTAAGTAGAACAGTAAAGGAAAATCAACATACGAGTCCCCTCTTCCTAAGATTCAACAAGTGGAAGCGGGGATTCTTTGCGTTTTCGGCTCACCGCATTGCACAACTTCGTCTATCCAGACAGCAAAAGAACCTCGTAAAGCAGAGAAACGTTAAGACGAGGAAACATTTTCTGTTGTTAATTTCGTTGATCTGATCATACTGACAAGCATAAACTCAAATCGGTCAACAGACCGCACCTTCGCTCTTAGTTGATGAGGATATGGCTTCCTGACTGACGTCATTCGCTTTTCGACAGTTTTTCTACCGTACTCTCTCGCCACAGCCAGCTACGGCTTTATTAGAACGACAAACAAGCAACTCGCTATCAAATAAAATCAGTTCAAGCTCTAATAACCAGTTGCGGATTAAAGCTTCGCCCAACTTCTCTGGTTTTAGGCAATCAATCAGATGATGAAATGAATTGACAAAAGTGAACAATAGCTTTTAATCCATAAACAACTGAAAATCAAAAGAACATCATTTCTCATTTTAAAAGGTCAGGTTTTAGCTGCCCAAACCTGACCTTTTGTAATCTCATAGCTGACCGTTCGCAAAGAAAAAGCTGTGGATTTGGAAACTGTTTTTGAAACTATTTTACAAATATCGGACTACACTGTGTAGCAGAGAATCTATCCAAATCGACAATTAGGCCAGCTAGCCCGGCTTAACTTGACTGTCCTAATGGCTGAACAGGTAAAAAAATCCCACCGTCGAAAAAGACAGTGGGATTTATTTTGTTTGTCAGTGCTTGGTAAGAGCATCGACAATTTTCAAATGGAGTCTTACTTAATAATCTCCTTGCGTGTCGTTCCGTCGCTCATCTTGACGATATTCACACCACGCTGAGGAGTGTTGAGACGTGCACCGTTTACGTTGTAACGAGCAACTTCAACTGCATTTGCATTGTTTGCCACATTTTCAATACCAGCAGCAACTGCAACAGTTGTAACATTGTCTATACAGCATTTTTCATCAATAACTGTATAGTCGCCGTATGTTTCTTTTTCGCCGTCAAACTTGAAGATGATACGCTGTGCTGCAGCAGGGAAAGAAGAGAGGTCTATGTATTTCCATGTATCCAGTAACTGAATTGCACCGTTTTTGAACTCGCCAAGCATCACCTCAACTGTTGCACCATCAATTTCCTCATCATTCCCTTCTTCATCGAATTTCGCACCCTGGATGATAACCTTGAAGAAGTCACCCTCCTTGCTTAATTTACCTTTGCCACCATATTTGCCTTTTTTCATAATATCGACAACTCTCATGTTGTTTGTGAGATACAAGCCTTTGATTCTGCTGCCTTTGGCAATTGTAAAGCCGACTCTGTTTCCCATAACAACACCAAAGGTTTCTGATTTGTATCCACCTCCTACAATATTGGCATAATCACCAGTTTTATACTTATAAGTATTGTCTGATACCTTTGAAACTCCTACACCTGTTGTCGAGTCAAAGGCGCCATATTTGGTCACACTATGGTTAAAAATTAGATCGTATGTAATAGGTGCTTGCTCATAATCACATACCCAATACAGTGATTTAGGATCCCATGGCATTGGGGTACCTTCTACTTTTTTTCCATTAACATCAAGTGAATCACCACGGTAGAAGCCATCGGAATTGAACTTCACAGTTGGGATGTTTTCAAAATCAGATACGGTCTCTTGTGCATCTTGAGCCATTGCCGGCATTGCAACGAACGCTGCTGTAGCAATAATTGAGTAAAAAATCTTTTTCATAAGCTAAAATTAAATGATAGTTGATTATTAATATTGATTGTTGAATCTAATTCGTTAATGTCCTTCGAATGTTTATAAGTCATTTAGGTATTTGTTGAAAGCTCTCTTCCTCAATTCTATTTACAAATCACTAATGGGGAACATTGCTTCTATGCCCAGGTGAATGACGAAAGTCGCATTTTGAATTCCATTTCACACATTCATAATAGTTGCAACGATTGCAAAGATAATACAAAAAACTTAAAATACAAACATTATACTGCTTTTTATTTGTTATTTCGTCAACTTTTCAATAATCACCCCACCATCAATGCTTTAGCATCAATGGTGGGGCATTTTATTTTGATGTTTGAAATTGATTACTTAACCATGACTTTACGTGTTGTTCCATCGCTCATCTTCACGATATTCAAACCGCGTTGAGGAGCATTCAACCGTGCTCCATTCACGCTGTAGCGCGCAACCTCGTACACTTCAGTTTCCTTCTTGAACGTATTCTCTATGCTCGTGGAAACCATGGCCGACAAGTTGTCAATGACACAGTATTTCGGAGTATTAAGTCCCCATTTCGATTTGTCAGATCCGTCGAACCCAAAAGAAATTGTCTTTACCCCTTTAAAGTCAGAGAGGTCAACCCACTGCCAGTCGCTAATGTATTTTAAAGTTCCATCGCTGAACTCCGCCAGCATAATCTCCTTTTTGACAATGGAGTTGTCGGCCTTCTTTCCTGTCAAAGTTACCTTTATGAAATCGCCATTTTTGGTAAACTTATTCGAATAGCCGTCTCCATTGAGAAAACTGTTTGCTGTATAGGCAGAGTTGGTAATGTAGAATCCTTTGAGCTGGGTCACCGACTCATCAACTATGATGCTGTCTTGTGAATCAAAGATTACACAAAAGTTGGCAGAACCGCCATAACCACCGCCTACTACATTATTATATTGGTCTGGATTTAAATTTTTATATGTCGTTTGGGTTCTGTTGGAGATTCCGAATCCCGTCCATGCGCTCAAGGATGGTGTGTAACTGTTTGAGAACGTGAATGGTCCTTGTTTGTAGTTGGAGTAATAGCCCGTCGCACCATAACTGTCAAATGTGTTTTCGGTCTCCTTTCCAATGTAATAACCATCGGTAGTGAGTGTGACACCTTCTACATTCTCAAATGTAGCAGTAAAGTTTGTTGATTCTTGTGCCATAGCTGGCATTGTAACGAACGCTGCAGCAGCAATAATTGAGTAAAAAATCTTTTTCATAAGCTAAAATTAAATGATAGTTGATTATTAATATTGATTGTTGAATCTAATTCGTTAATGTCCTTCGAATGTTTATAAGTCATTTAGGTATTTGTTGAAAGCTCTCTTCCTCAATTCTATTTACAAATCACTAATGGGGAACATTGCTTCTATGCCCAGGTGAACGACGAAAGTCGCATTTTGAACTCCATACCTTCATGATAAATGCAAAGATAATACAAAAATTTAAAATACAAACAATATACTGTTTTTTATCCTCAAATCTGCAACTAAGCCCTTGAACGTCCTTATTGCGTTTACACATCCTCTCATTACTGAATTTGCAGATAATTTGAACTTGAAGCATCCACTTCTGACTACAATATCCCCTTACCCCACAATGTGACTTGAGGCAATACACAACATCATTCCCATAAGTTGTAGGCATTATCCAAAATCAGTCTGGAAAACATCTGCGT